>Ga0134124_10000031_pt1 | contig 208467 bp, 161 predicted proteins | sample KB304_FD_96880 | JGI IMG/M metagenome (GOLD analysis project Ga0134124, IMG submission 96880) | Terrestrial soil microbial communities without Nitrogen fertilizer from Kellogg Biological Station, Michigan, USA - KB3-0-4 | ecosystem: Environmental > Terrestrial > Soil > Unclassified ...
ATAGGTCACCGAGCCGCCCGCCGTCGCTGTCGTCACGCCGTCCGTCTTGGTGATCGCCAGATCGGCGCTCGCGCCCAGAGCGTCGGAGTCCGTCGCCGAGTTGTTGCCCGGTGTCGGATCGGTGACGCCGCCAGGAGCCGTCACCGTCGCCGTGTTCGCCAGCGTGCCCGTCGCCGAAGCGGAGATTGTGCAGCTCGCCGTGTAGGTCACGCTGCCGCCCGACGGCAGGTTCACCGTGTTGTTGATGTTGCCCGATCCCGACGCCGTGCACGTGCCGCCGCCCGCACCAACACACGTCCAGGTGCAGGTCAGCGAGGCCGGGAAGGTGTCCGCCACTGTCGCGCCGGTCGCGTTGCTCGGGCCGGCGTTCGACGCGGTGATCGTGTAGGTCACCGAGCCGCCCGCCGTCGCCGTCGTCACACCGTCCGTCTTGGTGATCGCCAGATCCGCGCTCGCCGCCAGCGTGTCGCTGTCCGTCGCCGAGTTGTTCCCCGGCGTCGGATCGGTCACGCCGCCAGGGGCCGTGACTGTCGCCGTATTGGACAGCGTGCCGGTCGCCGAAGCGGAGATGGTGCAGCTCGCCGTGTAGGTGACGCTGCCGCCCGACGGCAGGTTCGCCGTGTTGTTGATGTTGCCCGAGCCCGATGCCGTGCACGTCCCGCCGCCCGCACCAACACACGTCCAGGTGCAGGTCAACGAGGCCGGGAAGGTGTCCGCAACTGTCGCGCCGGTCGCGTTGCTCGGACCGGCGTTCGACGCGGTGATCGTGTAGGTCACCGAACCGCCCGCCGTCGCCGTCGTCACACCGTCCGTCTTGGTGATCGCCAGATCCGCGCTCGCCGCCAGCGTGTCGCTGTCGGTCGCCGAGTTGTTGCCCGGCGTCGGATCGGTCACGCCGCCAGGAGCCGTCACCGTCGCCGTATTGGACAGTGTGCCCGTCGCCGCCGCCGAGATCGTGCAGCTCGCCGTGTAGGTGACGCTGCCGCCCGACGGCAGGTTGACCGTGTCGTTGAGGTTGCCCGAGCCGGAGGCCGTACACGTTCCACCGCCCGCGCCAACGCACGTCCAGGTGCAGGTCAGCGAGGCCGGGAACGTATCCGCCACCGTCGAGCCCGGCGCGTTGCTCGGGCCGGCGTTCGACGCGGTGATCGTGTAGGTCGCCGAGCCGCCCGCCGTCGCCGTCGTCACACCGTCCGTCTTGGTGATCGCCAGATCCGCGCTCGCCGCCAGTGTGTCGCTGTCGGTCGCCGAATTGTTGCCCGGCGTCGGATCGGTCACGCCGCCCGGCGCCGCCACCGTCGCCGTATTGGACAGCGTACCCGTCGCCGCGGCGGAGATGGTGCAGCTCGCCGTATAGGTGACACTGCCGCCCGCGGGGAGGCCGACGGTGTCGCCGATGTTGCCCGAGCCCGCCGCCGTGCACGTGCCGCCGCCCGCGCCGGCGCAGGTCCAGGTGCAGGTCAGCGAGGCCGGGAACGTATCCGCCACCGTCGAGCCCGGCGCGTTGCTCGGGCCGGCGTTCGAGGCAGTGATCGTGTAGGTCACCGAGCCGCCCGCCGTCGCCGTGGTCACGCCGTCGGTCTTGGTGATCCCGAGGTTCGCCTGGGGCGTCAGGGTGTCGGTGTCGGTCGCGCTGTTGTTGGCGGCGTTCGGGTCGCCGGCGATGGTCACCGTCGCGGTGTTGCTCAGCGTACCGACGGCGGCGGCCGAGACCGCGCAGGTCGCCGTATAGGTGACGCTGGCTCCCGCCGGCAGGTTGACCGTGTTGTTGATATTGCCCGAGCCCGACGCCGTGCAGGTCCCGCCGCCCGCGCCGGTGCAGGTCCACGTGCAGGTGAGGGACGCCGGGAAGGTGTCCGCGACCGTGGCGCCGGTCGCCGGGAAGGCGGTCGCGTTCGAGGCGGTGATGGTGTAGGTCACCGAGCCGCCGGGCACCGCGGTGGCGACGCCGTCGGTCTTGGTGATCGCCAGGTCCGCCACCGCCGCCGACTGGACGTTGATGCAGCCGTTGGCCGTCACGCTCTGGCCGTCGGGGTTGGTGATCGTGACGTTCTGCGAGCCGGTGGCGAGCGCCGTGATGTTGAGCGTCACCTGGGTCGGCGTGTTGAAGGTCACGCTGTTGACGATCGCGTTGGTGACCGTGGCCCCAATGTGGCTGAACGGCAGCGCCGGAGGCGCCAGGTTGGCGCCCGGGTCATAAAAGCCCGAGCCGCCGCTCGAGGTGGCGGTGATCACCACGTTGCCGGTGGGGCCGGCGAAGGTGATCGGGCTGCCGGAGCAGGTCGGCGTCGCCGGCGGCGGCGCCAGGAGCTTGCCGACCCGCACCGCGTAGCTGTTCGAAGCCTGGTTGTACTCCTGGATCGTCCATACCGTCATGTCGTCGATCGGGTCGACGACGGTGAACGAGTAGTCACCCCAGCGCCGGCCCGAAGTGCCGCCAGGATCGGAGGCCGGGTTGTAGTTGGCCGTCGTCGTCCCGAACGTCACCGCGGCGACCGTCGGCGGTCCGGTCATCGTTCCCAGGGTGTCTCCCGAGAGCCGCCCGACAAACGCCGGGGTGGCGCCGACCGGAGTGCCGGCCATGGTGGCTCCGAGCACCGCGTGGCCCTGACCGGTTACCACGACCGAGGGGATCCAGTATTGCCGCGCCGCGGCGCGGGTGGCCGCGTTGTCGAACACCGTCCCGGACTGCACGAGGGTCGGCGTCGTGGTGAGGTTCTGGAATTCGTACCAACGCGCCGCGTTCCGGGAAGCAGCGGCGGTGCTGGCGACGCCCGCGTTGGTCACCGTGAAGTTTTGCGCGCTCCACAGGCGGCCGTTGCGAATCATCGCCTGGTAGAAGCGATCGTCCAGGGTGTCCAGGAGGCCGTTGTTGCCGCCGGTGTTGCCGGCATGTTGCACCAGCCTGATGGTCTGTGTACCGGACAGCGTCGTCGTCGGCACGGTGACGCTGATGTTGGCCGAGATCGTCGGCGTCGCGGAGCCGGGATTGCTCACCCGGCGGAACATGATCGTGCTGAACGTGGCGTTGTCGGGGCCGACGAAATAGCCCTCGGTCGCCGTGGCATCGAAGTTGTCGACGCCGCGCGGCGACTCCGGCCCGGCCCCCGCTCCCGCCGCCAGGTTGGCGAACATGGTGACGAAGATCGGCCCGGCGCCGAGGATCGAGGTCTTGCGGACCACGTAGCCGTTGGTGCCGACGAAGCTGCCGGCGCTCGAAAACATGTTGCAGCCGATATAGAGCGCGTTGACGTCGACGCCGAGCGACGGATAGTCACAGAAGTCCGTGCCCGGGGAGGCCTGGAACTGAAAGAACGTCCACACCGTCGAGCCGCTGATCGTGCCGTTGCTCGCCGCGTCGCTCACCGCGACCATCCAGCGATTCGGCGCCGTCGTCGTGCAGGTGGCGTTGGTGCACGGCACGTCGATGATGGACATGTACCAGCGGGCGGTGAACCGGTCGTAGCGGATCTGTGGATCGCTGGTGAAGTCGAGCACCACGGCGCCGGCCACCGGCGTCGTGACCGACGCGAAGAACACATCCGGATCGGCGTTGATCACGCCGTCCGCGACGCCGGCCTTGGTGAACGAGCGGATGCGGCCGTTCACGAAGGTGATGAATTGCGTGGGCCCGGCGGTGCCCATCGAATCGGGCGGGAAAGCTCCGGTGTCGGTGAGCGTCGCGCCATCGAAGGACAGGCTCGTCGTATGGATCTTGAGATCGACAGCGGACGCCTTCTCCGGTGCGGCCGGGAGGCTCGCCACCGCGGGAGCCGCCGGATTCTGCGGCAGCGCGCTGCGGTCGGGGTATTCGAGCTCATGATCCGGATGCGGCGCCTTCGGCGGGCTGGCGGCCTGCCGTTCGGCGATCGCCGCCGTGCTCTCCCGGATGCCGGTTACGCCGGGCAGCTTCCGGCCTGGTTGATCCGCCCACGCGCCTCCGGATGTCAATGCAAAGACGACGACGCCAATCGAGGCCAGACGACCGACCGAACCGAGCCTGCACATGTCCATGTGCTTTCCTCCGGGAACCGAATGTGGTAACCGGAAGTTCATATCAGAGGCTGCGGTCCGGAGTCCAGTGTGCCCGGCGGGGGCATCCCCGCCGGGCAGGCCGGACGTTACTTGAAGTAACCGACGACGTCGATCACGAGATGGACTCCCCCGCCGCCGCCCACCAGCGACTTGGCGCCGAGGGTGCCGGTTCCGTTGCCGGCGAGTTGGATGATGGCGTTGTTGGACAGCGTGAACCCACCGAGGTGGAAGTTGATGGTGCTGGCGAGCGGTGCCGTGCCGTCGCCCGGGTAGAGAGTCAGGTAACCATCCCCCGGGATTGACACCACCGCCAGGTTGACCGAGACCGCGATCGCGTCCGCCGGGATGCCGCAGAAGCCGGAGGCGGTGAAGACGCGCAGCGCCCCGGAAACCACCGGACCGCCGGCGCCGGCGGTCCGGGTGTCGAGCAGGCGGCACGGCTGGACGGTGAAGTAGTCGTTGAACGAATGGGCGCCGAGAATCGGCGTCGTGTCGCTCCCGGTGTTGTTGCCCGGCGTCGGATCGGTGCCGTTGGTGCCGTTGTCGGAGATGGTGGCGGTGTTGGCGATCTGGATGACGCCGGCCGGGATCGGGTTGGTGGTGGTGACGGCGAAGGTCACCGTCTGGTTGCCGCCGCCGGCCGGGAGGACGCCCAGGGAAAGCGTGCACGTGGAGCCGGCGTTGTTGCCGGGCAGGCAGACCCAGTTGCCGTCGCTCGCGCCGGGGTTGAACACCGTGTTCGCCGGCACCGTCTCGGTGATCACCACGCCCGAAGCGCCGCGGTTGCCGCTGTTGGCGTAGGTGAGCGTGTACGAGATGCCGCCGCCCGGCGACACCGAGACGCCGCCGTCGCTTTTGGTGAGCGCCAGATCGGGCGCGCCGGTCAACGGCGTGGTATCGCTCCCCGAATTGTTGCCCGGCGTCGGATCGGTGCCGTTGGTGCCGTCGTCCGCGATGCTGGCCGTGTTGGCTATCTGGCTCACGCCGGCGATCACCGGATTGACCACGGTGACGGCGAAGGTCGCCGTTTGCGTGCCGCCTCCGGCGGCCAGGATGCCCACCGTCAGCGCGCAGGTCGAGCCGGCGCTGCTGTTGGGCAGGCAGACCCAACTGCCGCTGCTCGCGCCGGCGTTGAAGGTCGTGTTGGCCGGCACGGTCTCGGTGAGCGCCACGCCCGAGGCGCCGCGGTTGCCGCTGTTGGAGTAGCTCAGTGTGTAGGCCACGGTGCCGCCAGGCGCCACCGAGACCCCGCCGTCGCTCTTGGTGAGCGACAGATCCGGCGCGCCGGTCACCGGCGTCGTGTCGCTCGCCGTGTTGTTGGACGGCGAAGGGTCGGTGCCGTTGGTGCCGTCGTCGGAGATGCTGGCCGTGTTGGCGATCTGGCTCACGCCGGCCGCCACCGGGCTGACGACGGTGACGGCGAACAGTGCCGTCTGCGAGCCGCCGCCGGCGGCGAGGATGCCCAAATTCAGCGTGCAGGTCGAGCCGGCGTTGAGGGTCGGCGAGCAGGACCAGGCGCCGTTGCTCGCGCCGGCGTTGAACGAGGTGTTCGCCGGCACGGTCTCGGTGAGCATCACGCCCGAGGCACCGCGGTTGCCGTTGTTGGCATAGCTCAGCGTATAGACCACGGTGGCGCCCGGCGCCACCGTGGCCCCGCCGTCGCTCTTGAGGATCGACAGATCCGGCGCGGCGTTGACCGGCGTCGTGTCGCTCGCCGTATTGTTGCCCGGCGTCGGATCGGCGCCATGGGTACCGTCGTCGGCGATGCTGGCGGTATTGGAGATCTGGCTCACGCCGGCCGGCATGGCGAGAGGGGTGATGGCGAAAAAGGCGGTGCCGCCACCGCCCGCCGCGATGACGCCCAGGGCGAGCGTGCACGCGGTGCCGGCGCAATTCCACCCCGCGGTGCTGGCGCCGGGATTGAACAGCGTGTTCGCAGGCACCGTCTCCGACAGAACGGTTCCGGTCGCCGGCTTGCCCCCGACATCGGAGTAGGTGAGGCTGTAGGTGACCGTGCCGCCGGGAGCCACCGAGGCGCCGCCGTCGCTGTTGGTCAATGTCAAATCGACGACGGCGGCCACCGGTGCCGCCTCAACCTCCTCCCCGCCCTGCGCCGCGACAGCCTCTGCGGCGACCAGCATCAGCAGGGCAGACAACATCGCTTTTATGTTCAATCTTTTTGTAATGCTGAATGTAACGCGACTCGACACGTTCATTGGCTTGCTCCCCCAAAGAGACCAAATCAAATTAAAGACTGCTCTGATCTCTTATACCAGATTTTCGATCTAAAGTCCAGCGATTGCTCAACAGCAATTAATAGGAATGGAAAGCTTTGACGCCCGCTCAGCGCTTGCGCGCTGTCAGTAGCACATTCGCGTACGGCGTGCCCTCGCCCATCGGCTCGTCGACCACCTCGAAGCCCAGGCTTGCGAGGAGCTCGCTCCAGGCGCCGCGGCTGCGGTAGTGGAAGCGCTGGCGCCAGTGCCGCCGGGCCAGGGCGCAGAGGCGTTCCTGGATGCGGGTCGCGGTGAAGCGCCAGCCGCCGGCGGCGTCGGCGTCGCGGATGAGGAGGAGGCCGCCGGGAGGGAGGCTGGCGGCGACCCGCGCCAGGAGGTCTTCCTGGGCGGCGGCCGGCAGATAGTGGAGGACGTCGAGGAGGAGGACGGCATCCGCGGCAGGCAGCGGCGCCGTGCACAGGTTGTCCTGCTCGATGTGCGCGTCGGCGCCCAGCGCCCGGCAGGCGACGTCCACCGTCCTGGGGCTCGCCTCGACGCCATAGAAGTGGAGGGCCGGCGGCGGCTCGCCCCAGGCGGCCGGATATTCGCCGCGCTCGGCCCGTCCGCGGGCGGCGAGGAGCAGGGCGAAGACGATGCCGCGGCCGCAGCCGAGGTCGAGGAGACGGCCGCCGGGAGGCAGCGGCAGCGCGCCCGGCCGCAGCAGGTGGAAGTAGACCGGGTCGTGGCGCAGCTTGCCGCGCACGAATTCCCAGTTGAACATGCCGGTGCCGAGGTAGCAGTAGGCCGCCTCCTCGATGAGCGCGGTGCGCTCCGGCTCGCGGCTGCGGCGCAGGGCGATCCAGTAGGTCGGCACGGCGAGGAGCAGCGCCAGGACCGGCCCCAGGATGAAGCTGCCGACGACGACGTCGAAGCCGCACTGCTTCCACCAGGCGAGATGCCAGAGATCATCGGCCTTGAACGAGTGGGCGGAGAGCAACGGCGCCCGCCTCAGCCAGCGGCCGATCTCCACCTCGGCCCAGATGACGAGGAGTGAGAAGCCCGGAAAGCTGATGTGCGAGGCGAGCGCGGTGAGCACCCGGTTGAGGCCGAGCAGGCGGGCGAGGAGCAGGCAGAGGACGATGTGGAAGCCCCAGAACGGACTGCAACCGATGAACACCCCGAGGCCGACCGCGGCGGCGACCTTGCCCGGAGAGCCTCCCTCGGTGCGCAGGCGATAGAGGATCTCGCGGAGCTTCTTTTGCAGCTTCATGGAAGGGGCACCAGGTGGAGCCCGCGCTCCGCGGCCGTCTCCAGGAGGCGCGGCAGGGCGTCGAGGACCACCGGCCTCCCCTGCCGGCCGCGGGCCGCCGAGCCGTCGTGGAGGAGGAGGATGTCGCCGCCGGCGAGATCGCGGAGCAGGCGGCGCGCCACCCGCGCCGCCTCCCGCTCGACCGTGTCGTAGCCGCGCCGGGTCCAGGCGGCAAGGCGGAGGCCGCTGGCGCACAGCTCGCGGTCGAGCAGCGGATTGCGGAGGCCGGCCGGAGCGCGGAACCAGACCGGGGACTGCCCCGCCGCGCGGGTGATGGCCTCCTGGGCGCGCTCGATCTGCCGCCGCTGCGCCGCCGCCGGATAGCAGCAGAACGCCGCCGGATGCGACCAGGTGTGGTTCTCCACCCGGTGGCCGCGGCGCACGATCTCGGCGGCGAGGTCCGGCCGCGCCGCCGCCTTGCGGCCGATCAGAAAGAAGGACGCGCGGGCGCCCCAGCGGTCGAGGAGGTCGAGCACGCCCGGCGTGACCTCCGGGTCCGGCCCGTCGTCGAAGGTCAGCGCGACCTCGCCGCGCTGGGCCGCGGCGGCGGGCAGGCGGGAGAGGTTGGCGCCGAGGAACGGGCTCTGCGGCCACAGGCCGGCCGCGGTCAGCACCACATGGTCGGCGAACAGCGCGCCGGCGATCCACGGCCAGCGGCGCGGCGCGAGAGCCAGGGCAACGGCGCCGGCGGCGTGCAGGCCGAGGCTGGCGAGCACGAGGGGCGACGGCCTCCAGGATCTCTCAGGCATGACCGGTACGCGCCCCGCGGCCGGCGTCGAGAGCGAGGAGGGCCGCACGATCCAGCTTGCCCCGTTCTGTCCGCGGCATCTCCGGCACGAGGATGACGCTGCGCGGCACTTTGTGCGGCGCCAGATGGCCACGGCACCAGGAGAGCACGTCCTCGACGGTGATGCGGCCGGCGTCGCAGGCGATCACCGCGCGCAGGCGCTCCTCCGGCCGGCCGGGAACGGGCACCCCGAGGACCACCACCTCGTCGACTCCGGCGAGGCCGCCGAGGACCTCTTCCACTTCGCGTGGATTGATCTTCTTCCCCTTGATGTTGACCAGCCCGTCCAGCCGGCCGCGCAGGGTGAGCTCGCTGTCGTGCCAGCCGGCCAGGTCGCCGCTCACATACCGCCCCTCGGCGAGGCGCGGGTCCGGATCGGCTGATGCGGCCGATGCGGGCAGATAGCCGGCCGCCACCGCCGGCGAACGCACGGTGACCCGGCCGGTCGAGGGACACGCCGGATCGACCGGCTCCAGGATGACCTGCACGCCCTCGACCGGCGTGCCGACGGTACCGCGCTCCCCGGCGTCGCCGGCGCGGTCGTAACAGATGCCGCCGCACTCGCTGGCGCCATAGAAGACGTGAACCGCCAGGCCGAAGGTCTCGCGGAAGCGGTGCGCTGTCGCCGGCGACAGCGGCGCGCCGGCGGTGATCACCAGGCGCAGCGAGGGCGGGCGGATCGGCGCCTCGGAGATGCGCAGCACAGCGTCCAGATAGGCCGGCACGGTCGGAAAGACCGTCGCCTCGGTGCGCTCGGCGGCGACGAACGGATCGAACAGGCTGCTCGCCGCCGGCAGGACGAGAGGCGTGCCGCGCACCAGGGCCGGGACGACCAGACTGGACAGGCCGTAGGAGTGGGCCATGGGGATGATGGTGAGCAGCCGGTCGCCGGGGAGGATGCCCATCGAGACGGTGAGCGCCGCATCGTCGGCGAGCAGCGCCTCGGACGGCGTCGCAATGCCGCGCGGCGCGGCGGTGGAGCCGGAGGTCAGCTTGACGACGGCGATGTTCGGGGGGAGCGGGGGGAGCGGGGCGAGCGGGGCAAGCAGATCCGACCGATCGGCCGGATCCGTCCGATTGAGGGTCCAGTCCTCCGGCCCCTGCGGCCACCCGGAGGCACAGGAGAAGACGGCCGCGGCGCCGAGGCTGCGGGCGATGCGCAGCCCTTCGGCCGCCGGCGTCTGGCCGTCCAGCAGCAGCGCGGCGAGCCCGGCGCGGCGCAGGGCGAGGAGAGACGCCAGGAACCCGGGCCCGTTGGCAGCCACCAGGCCGACCAGGGAGCCGGGCGGCGGAGCGCCACCGCGGAGCGCCGCCGCTCCGGCACGCGCCAGCGCATCGACCTCGCCCACTGAGGCACTCCGCTCCGGCGAAAGGATCAGCGGGGCGTGCGGGCTCCGCCGGGCGAGGCGGGCGAACGAATGGAGGATAGGATCCTGGAACATGCGGCCGTCGTGTCGTCTTGGTTGGGCGGGATCATAGCAGGTGACGCACGGACCCCCCGGGGAGTCCTGTGCAGAAAGCCTGCCTGTCCAAAAATTTGCATGCCCCCCCACCCGCACGCTAGCATTACAGACCCGGTGCACGGACAAAAGCTGAGCCGACGCACGGCAGGGACATGTCGCGAAATGTCGCGTGGAATGGTCGGGTTGTGCCCGTTGAAGGCATCCGGGGACGACCAGAGGTTTTATATCTTATGTCGGAAGCACTCGCTGTCCCGAACAGAATCAAGCGCCTGATCGTCGAGAGCCTGCATCTCGAAGGGATCCGGCCCGAGATGATCGAGGACGAAGCCCCGCTCTTTGGCGAGGGGCTCGGACTCGACTCGGTGGATGCGCTCGAGCTGGTGGTGGCGCTCGAAAAGGAGTTCGGGATCAAGATCAAGAGCCAGGAGCTGGGTCGCGAGGTGTTCTCCTCGGTCTCGAGCCTGTCGCAGTTCATTGAGGGGCGAACCTAGATTCTCCGCATCGGCGATCGGCAGTCGGCCGGCTCGCTCCGCCGCGTCGTCGTGAGCGGCCTCGGCGCGGTGAGCGGCCTCGGTTGGGGCGTGGAGGCCCTATGGGAAGGATTGCGCTCCGGACGGACGGCGATCCGGCCGTTCGAGCGCTTCGACCACTCCCTGCACCGCACCCACCTGGCGGCGGAGGCCCCGGAGGAGCCCGCCGGAGAGCGCGGCGGCCGTCTGAGTGTGGCCGACCGCTTTGCCCTTTTCGCCGCCACCGAGGCGGTCCGCCAGGCGGGCCTCCCCCTTCCTCTGGATACCCTCGAAGCCGGCGTCTGGTTCGGCAGCAGCACCGGCGGCATGTTCGAGAGCGAGGAGTTCTTCCGCCGCTACGTCGCCGACCGCCGGCACGCGCACCTGGGTGATCTCGCCTCGCAGCAGGTCAACGGCCCGGGCGACGCGGTGGCCCGCCACCTCGGCGTGACCGGTCCGGTGCAGACCATCTCCTCCGCCTGCTCGTCCGGCGCCCTCGCCCTCGGCGCCGCACTCGACGCGGTGCGCTCCGGTGCGGTCGACGTGGCCGTCGCCGGCGGCTCAGACTCCCTCTGCCGGCTCACCTACGCCGGCTTCAACTCCCTGCGCTCGGTGGACGAGGAGCCCTGTCTGCCGTTCCGCTCCGGCCGCGCCGGCATGTCGTTCGGCGAAGGCGCGGCGGTGCTGGTCCTGGAGCCGCTGGAGCGCGTCCTGGCGCGCGGCGCCACACCGCTCGCCGAGCTCGCCGGCGCGGGCTCGGCCTGCGACGCCCATCACATGACCGCGCCCGATCCGGCCGGCTCCGGCGCCGCCGCGGCCCTCGAAGCGGCGCTCCGCGACGCCGGGCTGCCGGCGGACGCGATCGATTTCGTCAACGCGCACGCCACCGGCACGCCGCTGAACGACGCCGCGGAGCACCGGGCGCTGGCGCGGGTGTTCGGCGCGCGGGCGGAGACGATGCCGATCGTCCTCACCAAGGCGATCCTCGGCCATCTGCTGGGCACCGCTGGCGCCATCGAGGCGGTGGCCACCGTGCTCTGCCTGCTCCACCGCGAGCTCCATCCCGCGCCGGTCCGCGAGCGCGCCAAGGCCGAGGAAAACGCCGCGGACACCGAAGAACAGGATGAAATCACCGCCAACCTGGTGCTCGGCCGCCCGCGCCCGCTGCCGGACGCGCACGCCGCGGTCTCCACGAGCCTGGCGTTCGGCGGCTCGAACGCCGCGCTCGTCTTTGCGCGCTGGGAACCGGCTTGAGCGGCGTCGTGATCACCGGTCTCGGCACGGTCGGCGCCTACGGCTGCGGTGGCGACAGCCTGCGCCGCGCGCTCGCGGCGCCCGATCCGTCCGCCTTCCTGGCTCCCCTTCTGTCCGACGTCGACCGCACCGCCGGCTACCACCGCGCCGGCGGCGCCCGGCGCGCCCTCCTCACCCGCGGCGTCAGCTTGGCGGAGTGGCTCGCGCCGGGGGAGGCGCGGCGGATGAGCCCGCCGTCGAAGCTCGCCGTGGCGGCGGCCCGGATGGCCCTGGTCTGCGCCGGCTTCGCCGACCGCCGCTGCGACCGCGAGGAGACGGCGGTGGCGATCTCGACCGCGTTCGGACCGTCCTCCTATTCCGAAGCGCTGCTCAAGCAGATCCTGTTCGAGGGGCCGGAGGCGACCTCGCCGTTCCTGTTCACCGAGAGCGTCGCCAACGCTCCGGCGGCGCAGATCGCCATCCTCTGCCGGGCGCGCGGGCCGAGCATGACGATCAGCCAGCGCGAGGCGGGCGCCCTGCAGGCGCTCGGTCAGGGGGCGGCCGACGTCGCCTCCGGCCGGGCGCCGCGGGCGCTGGCCGGAGCGGTGGATGAGATGACGCCGCTGCTCCACTCTCTCCTCGACCGCTTCGGCGCCCTCGCACGTCCTCTGGAAGATGTCGAAGAAGCCCAACCGTTCGACCGCCATCGCCGCGGCTTCGTGGCGGCGGAGGGGGCCACGGTGCTGCTCCTCGAGAGCGCGGCGAGCGCGGCCGAACGCGGCGCGCGCCTCCTCGGCCGCGTCCTCGCCTGGGGGAGCGCGTTCGATGCCACGGCGCCGCAAGCCGGTTGGGGGACGGGCCACGAGCGCCTGGCCCGCTCGCTGCGGCGCGGCCTGGAGCGGAGCGGCGTGGACCGCGGAACGATCGATCTCATCGTCTCCGGTGCGTCCGGGTCCCGCGGCGGCGACCGCCTGGAGGCGCTGATGCTCCGCGATGTCTTCGCGGGGAGCACGCTGCCGCCGGTCCTGGCACCCAAGCGGCTGCTCGGCGAGTACGGCGGCGGCTTCCTCGGCGCGGCGGTGCTGGCCGCGGCCGGCGCTCCCATGCCGTCGGCGCTCCCCGCCTCGTTCGAGGCCGATCCGGAGCTCGGAATCGTTCCCGATCCTCCCCTGTCCGGACCGCCGTCCACCGTCCTGGTCACCAGCCTGGCGGCCGGCGGCGCCGCGTCGTGGCTCCTGCTCGGTGCACCGGGGGCGGCGCCATGAGCCTCGACCTCGCGAAGATCGCCGCCGCCATTCCGGCCTACCAGGCAGCGCCCTCGGTGGGCGGCGTGGTGCGCGGCACGCTGGCGCAGCTCCAGGAGGTGCTGGTGATCGACGACGGCTCGGCCGACGGTACCGCCGAGGAAGCCCGCAAGGCCGGCGCGCGGCTGATCTCGTTCCCGGCCAACCGCGGCAAGGGAGCGGCCCTCGCCGCCGCCTTCGCCGATCTCTTCGGCCGCGGCTTCGACGGCGTGCTCACCCTCGACGCGGACGGCCAGCACCTGCCGGAGGAGATCCCCAAGCTGCTTCCCGCCGTTGAAGCCGGCGGCGACCTGGTGCTCGGCGTGCGCGACCACCTCTTCGGCGAGATGAGCGCCGTGCGGCGGGCGAGCAACCGCCTGTCGTCGCGGGCGATCTCCTTCGCCGCCGGGCAGCGGCTGACCGACATCCAGACCGGCTTCCGCTACTATTCGCGGCGTCTGGTCGAAACAGTGGGTTTTCCCGAAGCGCGCTTCGAAGCGGAGAGCGCGGTGGTGGTGCGGGCGGCGCGGCGCGGTTTCAAGATCGTCACCGTGCCGGTGCATCTGGCTTTCGCGGATGGGCGGACCACCAGCCACTACCGTCCGCTCATCGACAGTCTACGGATTGCCGGCGCAGTCACCCGCGCCCGGCTGGAGATGCTGGGATGGGCACGGTCCTCGTAACCGGCGGCAGCCGCGGCATCGGCCGCGCGGTCGTCGAAGCGCTGGCAGCGGAGTCCGCGGCGGCCGGCGCCAACGCGCGCCGGATCGCCTTCACCTGGAGCACCTCCGAGACCATGGCCCGCCAGCTCGAAGCGGCGGCCGAGGGAAGGGTGCGCGCCTTCCATCTCGACCTGCGCGACCGCGGCCGTCCGGACGATCTGGTCTCCGAGGTCGAGGAGACGCTGGGGCCGCTCGAAGGGCTGGTCAACAACGCCGGCATTCGCCGCGAGTCGCTCCTCGCGCTCACCTCGGACGACGACTGGGACGCGGTGGTCGACACCAACCTCGGCGGCCTCTTCCGCTGCTGCCGCGCCGTCCTGCGCGGCATGATGGTCCGCCGCCGCGGCGCGATCGTCAACATCGCCTCTCTCTCCGCCCTCCACGGCGTCGCCGGCCAGGCCGCCTACGCCGCCTCCAAGGCCGGCATCCTCGGCCTCACCCGCTCGCTGGCCCGCGAGGTGGGCAAGCGCGGCGTGCGCGTCAACGCCGTGGTGCCCGGCTTCGTGGCCACGGACCTGACCGCCGGCGTCCCCGAAGCGGCGGTGGCGCATCTGCGCAGCGGCGAGTGTCTGCCGGGAGGAACCAGCGCCGGTGCGGTCGCCGACGCGGTGCTCTTCCTGCTCTCCGAGAAGGCCGCAGCGATCACCGGCCAGAGTCTGGTGGTCGACGCGGGGGCTTCGGCGTAGGGGCCGTCACTCTCGCCGATCGCTCCCCCACGACCGGCGACGGTCCGCTTGAATAGGCCATGGTTGTCGTAGGGGCGGTCCGGAGGATGGTATCTTGATATCAGGAATAGGAGGTGCGCCTGATGAGCACCCTGACCATCGAGCTTCCGGAGGATTTGGGCGTCGCTCTTCAGCGGTCGCCGCGCGAGCTCGCGAAAGACGTGCGGCTGGCGGCTGCGATCGACTGGTATAGCCGTGGCTTGATCTCGCAAGGAAGGGCAGCCGAGGTGGCCGGCATCCCGCGGGCGGATTTCATCGACGCCCTGGCAGCCCGCAAGATCGAGGTAGTCCAGGTCGATCTCGAGGCCCTCGACCGGGAGCTGGGTCTTGGATGAGGCGACGGCCCTCGACGCTTCACCGGTCATCCTGCTCGCGCGCGCCGGCTTCCTCGACCTGCTCCGGGTCTTCAACCAACCACTGGTGATCCTGGCCCCGGTTGCCGACGAGATCCTCCAGAAAGGACCAGACGACATTGCGGCAAGGGCCCTTCAAAGAACCGGGTTCTTCGCCTCTGTGCCGGCACCGGAGGTCGATCCATTCTGTTGGGCTTTGGAATCTCGGCCGTGGCGAAACCGCGGTCCTTTCGTGGGCCAAAACACATTCCGGCAGCTTGGCTGTCGTCGATGATCTTCAGGCTCGACGCTGCGCAGAATGGCTTCAGATTCCAACCTCGGGGACCGTCGGGATCGTCCTGAGAGCCAAGCTCAGCGGTCTCGTGGTTGCCGCGCGCCCTGTGTTGCAGCGGTTGATCTCAGAGGGGATGCACCTTTCGGATCGGACAATGAACGCGGCGCTGCTGCGTGTTGGAGAGTAAGTCCGGGCTGGCCGTGCGATCCCATTTTCGTAGGGACGGTCCGCAGGATGCCGAAGGCCCCCTGCGTGGCCGCCCTCGACGGTTCGCGCTTCTCCGAGGGTTTGGTCTTGCGTAAGGCATAGGGGATTCGCGCAAGGCCGAGAGGTTTCAGCCGTGGAATCCAGGATTGGGTCCACGCGGGACCTTCCCCCACCGCCCAAAGTTAGCGCCTATGCGGGCCGAGGTGAGGTGCCTCCGCCCCGCGAATCTTTGCGATCAGCCGGCGAGTATCCTCAATTTCCTCGGCCGCTCTCTCCCCATAGCTCTCGAATCCCTTCAACGCGGCCTCGGCGTAGTCCAAGGCATCCTCTTGGCGGCTCACCCGAGCGAAGGCGAGCGCCACGTTGAAGCGGGACTGGGCAGCGCCAAAGAAGTTTCCCTGAATCTCTTCATCGTGAATCGACTCCCGATAGTGCTGTACCGCACGGTCGAGGTCTCCAGCATCGCTGTAGACTGAACCGAGCTGATTGTGGATCAACGCCAAGGCGTCGACCGCATCAGATGGAGTGAGGTCGAGAGCCTCATGGTAGAGCCTCGTCGCTTCGTTGAGATGCCGGAGAAGTTCTTCGGCGCGCCGCCGTGCGGCTCTGGCCTCACGGAAACGCTCCCTCGCGATAGCCCCTAACTGCGCCAAGGCTTGGCCGCGGAAGAGTCGGTCATGCTCGGCGGATAGATCGAGGCTCTTCCGAAACCAGCTCTGAGCTTGGTCGAGGTCGTGGATAGCTGGAAGATGGCTGAATGCTTGACCAAGACTGAAGGCACAAACCGCAGCTTCGGACCGGTCGCCGAATCGCTCGGAAAGCTCAAGGGCCTCTTTAAGCGCCGGAACGCAGTCCACCCTCCCAAAATCGCGGCGGATCTGCCCGAGGTTCTCCAGAGACACTGACAGCGTCCGAATCGCATTCCGCTCAATGCTCTCCAACTCCTCCGTTCGTGCCAAAGCGGCAGTAGCGCGATGGCGATTCCAGTCGACGCGCACTGCCTGCAATCTCTCCGCCTCTGCCCAGTACCGCTCCTCTGCTGCAAGCCGCACGCGGTACTCCGTGACCAAGCTCCAATTTTTCTCCCTCCCTGGCAAGGGTCCGTCATTTTCCGGCTCGACGAAGTCCGGCACGATCTCCTCAACGAACCGCTTCCACTCCGCCCGCCGGCCGGTGTGGCCATAGAGCGGCTGCAGCCCCTGCATGGCGCTGGTAACCGGGTCCCACCAGCCGTAGGTGCGGGCCAACCGGCGGGCATGGAGGAGATTCGCCTCCTCGGCCCGCAGGGCAGCGAGGACATCGCGGTTCCCCGCGTTGTACTGGCGGTGGTAGTGTTCTCCTAGTTCTCCCATTGCCTCCGCGAACGCGCGCGCCGCCGCGAGATCTCCAGCCGGATACCACCGCTCGAAGAGGCTCTTGAAGAACCAGGGGAGGGCAGGGTGGATGGAATAGTACCCGCCGCCGTGGGCGGCCAGGAGTCCCACCTCAGCGGCACGGTCGAGGAGGGCGATGCCCTCCTCTCGGGCTAGGCCCCGCACCTCGACCAGGCACCACGGGGCCTCGGGGTGGCCCATCGTTCGCAGCACGGCCACATCCACGAACCCCTGAAACAGGTGGAGCAGCGCGAGCTTTTTCCGGTCCTCCCCACTGAAAGCCTGCTCGAACCCATAAGCGAGCGATGCGCCCAGCGACCGAGAGCGCCCTTCGCCCGTCTCATCGGGGAAGGCCGCCTCGCCAGAGCGGAGACGGGCGACGAAGCCTTCGATCTGATCCTTCGTCTTGAAGTTCTTCCGTAGCGCCTCGCCCACCACGACGGTCAGCGTCAGGGGATTGCCCTGGGCGAAGGTAAGAAGAGGCCGCCAGTCCTCAACGTCAGTAATACGATGACGATACTTTTCAGCCAGCGCACGCGTGAGCTGAAGGCTCTCAGTCATCGGCATCGGAGGAACTGCGATGCGCGTGGGCAGATCACCCAGCCAAGCGCGCTCGTCGCGGCGAGAGGTGAGAAGGACATTCGTCTTGGTTCCGCGGAGAGCGCGAAGGAAATCGATCAGCTCCTCCTGCTCTTCGGGTCTCCAGGCTGATTCCGTCCCCCCCGGGAAACCGGCCACCGGCTCCACGTTGTCCCAGATCCAGAGGACGGGCACCTGGGTGAGGACTTGGAGAGCTACCTGCCGCCGCGCTCCGTCGTCGAGCGCCAGCCAGTTGATGCCGGCTCCTTCCAGGGCCGATTCAAAAACCTGGCCGATCCGATCAAGAACGCGCGGCAGGGGCAGATAGCGCTCGAAGGTGGAGAAGAGGACGGGACCGTCGACTCCGCCGGTCAGCGAGTACCAGCGGGCGAACTCCGCGGCGGTGGTGGTCTTGCCGCTGCCGGCGTAGGCATGAAGGAGGACGATCGAGTCGCGGTCGAAGGCGCGGTCGAGGGCGAGGAGCGTTTCGTCCCGGCCATAGAAGCCCGCGTCGGGCGGCGGGGGGAGGTCAGGATCGAGACCGCCGGTCGCCGTGGCGGTGGCTCCGGCGGTGATCTGGAGGCGGAGGGCGTAGCGGTCTTTGCCTCCGACCGGCGGGAAGACCTGGAGCGGTGTCGCTTCGTAAACCACCGGCACGGTCCAGTCCTGGAGCGGCAGGGGCGCGTAGATGACTTCGCGCAGCGGATTGTCCGCCAGGTTCTTGCGCGCCAGCGTCACCGCCTCGCCGAGGGCGCTGCCCTGGCCGAGCCCGGCGTACAGCTCGGCGGCGAACAGGGCGGCGGTGACGACGTAGACGTTGTAGCGCATGGCGACGACGCCGGCCACTCCAGCGTCCATCACCTCCTGGGCGAGCGAGCCGAAGGCTCGCACCTGGGAGTGGGGCTCGTTGGAAGCGGTCGCGTCCGGCTGCGCCGCCGGCTCGGTGTGGGCGGAGCGGCAGGCGTTGAGGACGAGGACGGGCACGCCGGTCTTCGCGAGGAGCTGACCGAGCGAGGTGCCGTCGATCAGCTCTCCGTTCCCGTCGAGCTGCGGGTTCTCGAACCAGAGATAGCCGTGCTTGCCGGTGCGCGGTCCGGCGAGGACGACGGAGGTGAGATGCCCGAGGAGAGCCCCGAGGGCTCCCGGCTCCTTGACCTCTATATATGCGCCGTGGCCGTCGAAGTGGACCACATGGTAGGGCTTGCCCTCCCGGTGCGCTTCGCGGAGGACCTTCCCGAGCTGCTCGAAGGTGGGCGGACGCAGGACGTCCAGGTCGTAGGCTTCGCGGTTGGACTCGTCGAGCCCTTTGATCAGCCGGCTCGCCACGGAACGGAAGGGGACGTCTTGCTCTCCCCGCGGCCGGCAGATGACCAGGAGGATGCGGATCTTCCCCTTCTTCTTGACTGGAAGGTGCGGCGCGAGGGAAGTGTTGGGCTGGGCGCGGACGAAGGACTGGACGGCCAGGGCCAGTGGCGAGTCCGTCTTCGGCTCGCGTAGCAGCTCCCAGGGGATCGTGGCGGCTTCCGCGACGCCGGTGATGATCTCGATGCGCGTCTTTGGCAGCCTTTCGCGCACCCGGCTCCAGACGTCGCGGGCGTCGTCGTTCGCCTGGAACACGGCCTTGAACAGCTCGGCGCCCAGATCCGCCATCCGCCCCTCGATCCGCCGCGCGATGGTTGGCGCCGGCACCTCGGGATGCTGGAGGAAGTCCTCCAGATACCAGCGGAGGTCTTCTTCATCCTGCGACGTGACGGTGAACGGGAACGTGGAGGTGGCCGCCCGCGGCGCGCCGTCGCCGGTGAGGCCGATCTCCACCCGGTGCTTTCCCTCTGCGACGGCGTGCTGGCTCAGTCGGAGCTGGAGCATGTCCGAGTGTACTCCCTCCTCTCTCTGCCCTATGAGACGCGGCGGCGGCGGAGTTTAATGAGGTGGCCGGCCACGATCTCGATGTCGAGACAATCGGCGGTTTCGCAGAGAAACCAGCTGGTTTCGCAGAGAAACCAGAGAAATATGTCGAGACGCCAGAGAAATTCTCTGCGAATCCCGCTTGCGTAGCGGCGCGGCAGCACACTTTCGCAGAGAAACCAGGCAAAAATGTCGATAATCTCGGGTATTTGGCAGAGAAAACCGCGGTAAAAGCAGAGAACCTCCGCGTCAAAGCAGAGAACTGCGCCGCCGGAGAGGTGGATTGCACGCCGACCTGGGTGGATTGCGGTGAGAACGCGGAGAACTGCGGAATTGTCTCGACATGTTTCCGCAGCTCTGTCGTCTGGCGGTTCAACCCAGGACGTTACAGCCCGTACTTCTCCAACCGCGAGTAAAGCTGCGCGCGGGTCAGCCCGAGAAGGCGGGCCGCCTTCGACTTGTTGTTGCCGGCCTGTTGCAGCGCCTGCTCGACGTAGCCCTTCTCCACCGCTTCGAGATCGACGCCGCCCGGCGGGAGCGAGACCGGAGTCACCGCAGCCGGTGCTCGCCTGCCGATCGAGATCGGCAGGTGCTCGCCGGTGATCAGGCCGCCTTCGCAGAGGATCACGGCGCGCTCGACCGCGTTGCGCAGCTCGCGGACGTTGCCCGGCCAGGCGTAGACCAGCAGCTTGTCGCGCGCCTCACGTGACACACCGGCGGCGGGCCGGCCGACGCCGCGGCCGATCTCGTCCAGGAAGGCTTCGAGGAGCGGCGGGATGTCGTCCGGCCGCTCGCGCAGCGGCGGCAGATGGATCTCGAAGACGCTCAGCCGGTAGAACAGATCCTCGCGGAACGTGCCGTGCGCGATGGCGGCGGCGAGGTCGCGGTTGGTGGCGGCGACGACTCGCACGTCGGCTTTCAGTGGACGCAGGCCGCCGAGGCGCTGAAACTCCCGTTCCTGGAGGACGCGCAGGAGCTTGGCCTGCACGGCCAAGCTCATCTCTCCCACTTCATCGAGAAAGAGCACGCCGCCGGCCGCCTGCTCGATCCGCCCGGGCCGGGTGGCCGTGGCGCCGGTGAACGCGCCCTTCTCGGAGCCGAACAGCTCGGACTCCAGGAGCTGCTCGGGCAGGGCGGCGCAGTTGAGCGCCACGAACGGCCCCGCCGCCCGCGGCGAGGCGCGGTGGAGAAAACGGGCCACCACCTCCTTGCCGGTGCCGGACTCGCCGGTCAGCAGCACCGTCGTCTCCGTGCCGGCCACCTTGGTGGCGAGGGCGAGGGTCTCCTTCCACGGCTTCGACCGGCCGATGGCGCGGTGGCCGGCGCCCTTCGATTCGAGCTCGGCGGTGAGCGTCTCCACCCGCGCTTCGAGGAGCGCGGCGCGCTTCTGCTCCTCGGCGAGGCGCTGGTGCGCCATGGCGAGCGCGATGTGGTCGGCGATGCGGAGCGCCGCGTCGGCGTCCTCGCTGCCGTAGGCGTCCGCCTGGAGAGAGAAGAAGATCAGCGCGCCGATCGGCTCCCCTTCGAGGCGGACCGAGACCCGCATCACGGTCTTGACTCCCTTCTTCAACTGGCGGTCGATCCGCTCGGCGGGGAGAGTGAACTCCACCGGCCGCGGCGCCTCCGTGGCGCTGGTCACGAACGATCCGCGGACCGTGGTCCCTGCGACCAGTTGGATGTCGGTCAGGATGAAGAAATCGGCGTCGAGAGAGCTGCGCATCTCCTCCGGCAGCCGGAAGCGCGGCGCGTCGTCGGCCTGCCCGTCCGAGGCGGCATAGACCTGGGCATAGGTGCGGTCCTCGCTGAGCACGCCGAGCTCCAGCAGATCGTGGGGAATGATCTCGCCGGCGATCGCCGAGAGCTGGCGGAACACTGTCCGCACGTCGAGAGCCCCGGCGAGAGTGGCGAGCAGCCGCTCCAGAGCCGCCGCCCGCCGCCGCCGCTCCCGCTCCGCCACCGCCAGGCGCTCACAGTCCGCGGCGAGAGCGGCCACCCGCGAATGGGCCGAGGCGGCCGAAGAATCCGCCGCAAGGTCCTGTTCGAGCGCCGACAGCGCCGCCGCCAGAGCCTCCGGCGAAGGGGGTCGGCCGGCGGGGGAACGGAGCATGGAGGAGGATTGTAGGGTAACGTCGGTCTACCCCGTCTTCACCCACCCCCGCAAAACCTCCGCCACGCTCCAGGCCTGCGCCACACAGCCTCTCGGCGTCCAGGGCTCTTCGGCGTCGAACACTTCGCTGATCTGGCCGAGGCAGGCTTCTCCGAGATGCGGCAAGAAGCCCTGCAGCAGCGCGCGGGCGCCTTTCTTGTCGTCCGGGTGAACGCGCAGCCAGGCGTCGATGTAGGGGCCGATGAGCCAGGCCCAGACGGTGCCCTGGTGGTAGGCGGCGTCTCGAGCCCGCAGATCGCCGTCGTAGCACGCCTTGAAGTCGGGATGATTCGGCGCGAGGGAGCGCAGCCCGACCGGGGTCAGCAGTTGATCGCGCACAGTGTGCAGGACGGGCTCCCAGCGCTCGCGGTCGAGGATGGGGTGGCGGAGGGCGAAGGAGAAGATCTGGTTCGGACGGCAGGCGGGGTCGTCTCCCGCCGGGCCGTTCACGCCGTTCCCGACGCCGTCCACCACGTCGTAGAGATAGCCGCCCTCCGCATACCAGAAACGTTTGTTGAAGGAGTCCCGGGCCTTTTCGGCGTGCCCGCCCAGGGCGTCCGCGGCGGCGGTTCCGGCGGCGCCCTGCTGGCGGTCGCGCACCCACTGTTCGAGCAGGCGCAGGGCGTTGTACCAGAGGGCGTTGATCTCCACCGCCTTGCCGCGCCGCGGGGTGACCACCCAATCGTCGACCTTGGCGTCCATCCAGGTGAGCTGGTAGCCCTCGGCCCCCTGGCGCAGCAGGCCGTCCTGCGGGTCGACGCCGATGCCGAAGCGGGTGCCGCGCAGATGGTGGTCGACGATGTCGAGGAGCACGGGAAGCAGGATGTCGAGGGTGATGGTGTCGCGGGTGGCCTCCAGATAGCGGTCGAGCGCGTGGAAGTACCAGAGCGTGGCGTCGGCGGTGTGGTAGAGGCCGTCGCGGTCGCCCTCGGGGAAGAAGTTGGGGATCAGACCGTCGCGCACGTGGCGGGCGAAGCTGCGCAGGATGTAGCCGGCTTCCAGGTGGCGGCCGGTGGTCAGGGTCAGCCCTTCGAGGCTGATCATGGTGTCGCGGCCCCAATCGGTGAACCAGTGATAGCCGGCGATGACGCTGCGCGATTCGTCGCCCGCGGCGTGGGCGCGGGCGGCGTCCTCGGCGCGGCCGGGGGTCACCACGAACTGGTCGGCGGCGAGGACGAGCTCGGCCGGCGTGGACTCCCGGGCGCGCGGATCGGCCGCGGCGAGCAGCCGTTCCCGCCGTTCGAGCTCGGATTCCAAGGCCTCGCCTGGATTCAACGCCTCGATCACCTCCCACGGCTCGGTCGAGGCGATCAGCGACGCCTCGTCGCCCACGGCCAGGTCGGCGGCGAAGAAACCGGGCACCCACAGGTCGCCCTGCGACTCGTAGCCGCGGCGGTCCTCCAGCTCGTAATACACCCCGTCGACCTGGCGGCCGGTGACGGTGAAGGTGGGATTGGCGCCGCTGATCCGCAGGCGCAGCGGCGGCACGGCGGCCCAGGCCGAGTTGATCTCGTAGCGGCCGCTCACCGCCTGGACGCAGAACGGCAGGCCGAGCGGCGTCGAGACCGGCGCGTCGTGCGGCCGGACGTGGAGCGACGGGTGCATCTCCAGGCGCAGCACTCCGGAGCCTTCGCGCAGGGTATAGCGCACGAACACCGTGTTCTGGAGATGGGCCAGGAAGACGCGCTTTTCCAGGACGTAGCCGAAGGCCTCATAGCGCCAGACCGGCATCCCCGCTTCGAGGCGGAATTCACGCAGGTGACCATTGCCCGCCGCCGTGCCCGCCGTCTGACCGAGATGAGGCGCCTCGCCGCCGAGGGTGACGACGGAGTGGTCCGCCAGGCGGAGCACTTCGGACATCTGGCCGAGCATCAGGATGCGGCCGAGCGGCGCGGGGAGAGCGGAGACCAGCAGGCCGTGGTAGCGGCGGGTGGGGGCGCCGGACAGGGTACCGGAGGCGTAGCCGCCGAGGCCGTTGGCGACCAGCCATTCGCGGTTCAGGAGCAGCTCGGGATCGGCGTCAGGCGCCGGGCTCTCGTCGATTTCGGGCAAGGTGTTCCAGGGCATCCGGCGCTCCAGGCGGACGGCTTCCGCTTCGGCGACCGCCGGTTGTGCCTCGTGTTGAATCTGGGTCTGGGTCGTCATTCGTCGTCGTCCTCTCGGGAGACCGGGCGCAGCACCGTGGCCGCGCGCCCGGGGATCAGCCAGCCTTTCTCCTCATCGTCCGGCGGCGGCGCTCCGTTGCCGCCGTAGCGCGGGTTTTCGCTCGACCAGAGGACCGTCCAGCGCGCTTCTTCAGGCGGCGCCAGCAGCGGCTCGGGCGCGGGCACGAGGTGGAGGTCGTGGCCGAGGTTGATCAACAGCAGGCGGTCTTCACGCTCTTCTGCAGAGGAGAAGAAGCGCAGCACGAAGGCGTCCGCACCGAGGACGGCACCGTCGATGCCGCCTCGCCCCTGGGCGCTCAAGACCGGATCCTCGCGGCGCAGGCGCAGCAGGTCTTCGTGCAGGGCGTAGGCGGCGGCGTGGGTGTGGCGCTCGGTGAGATCGAGCTTGCAGCGCCGGAAGGTCTCCGGATCGGCCGGATCGGCGATCCCGCCGGCCAGCTCGGGCGCCGCGAGGCTCGGGAACTGGGACAAGAATTCCTCGCGCCCCTTCTTGACCGCCTGCGCCAGATCCGGCGTGTGGTCGGCGAAGTAGAGGAACGGCGCGGAGGCGCAGAGCTCCTGCCCCATGAACAGCATCGGCGTCGCCGGCGCGAGGAGGAGCAGAGCGGTCAGCGCCCGGAAGGCGCCCGGGCTCGCCTGGGTGTGGATGCGCTCGCCGCGCGCCGAGTTGGCCACCTGATCGTGGTTCTGGAGAAAGCTCACGAAGGCGGTGCGCGGCAGGCGCAGACCCGGCGTGCCGCGCCGCTTCTCCTGCCAGGCGTAGCGCTGCCCCTGGTAGAGATAGCCGTACTTGACGGCCGAGACCAGCTCCTGCGGCGTGCCGCAGTAGTCGCTGTAGTAGGCCTCTTTGCGACCGGTGAGGGCCACGGCGGCGGTGTGGTGGAAGTCGTCGTTCCACAGCGCGTCGAGGCCGTAGCCACCGCGCTCGGACGGCTGCACGAGGCGGACGTGCTGCGGCTCGTTCTCGGCGATCAGGTAGGTGGAGCGCCCGCCGAGCGCCGCGCCGGCCTCACGCACCGCGCGCCCGACGGCGGCCAGGATGTGCTCCGGCGAGGCGTCCTTGACGTCCTGCGTGGCGTCGAGACGGAGGCCGTCGAAGTGATATTCCGCGATCCACTGTCGCGCGTTGGCGAGGAAGAAGTCGCGCACTGGTCCGCAGTGCGGATCTTCGAAGTTGAGCGCCTCGCCCCAATCGTTGGTGTAGCGGTCGGTGAAGTAGTGATCGGAAAACTGTTTCAGGTAGTTGCCGTCCGGGCCGAGATGGTTGTAGACCACGTCGAGAATGACGCCGAGACCGAGCGCGTGGGCGCGGTCGACGAAGCGGCGCAGGTCGTCCGGATTGCCATAGAGATGGTAGGGAGCGAAGAGGCCGACGCCGTCGTAGCCCCAGCCGAAGGAGCCGGGGAACTCGGCGACCGGCATCACCTCCAGGCAGGTGATACCGAAGCGGGCCAGCTCGGGCAGCTCGCGCGCCGCGGCCTCCCAGGTGCCTTCCGGTGTGAAGGTGCCGATGTGCATTTCGTACAGCACGGCGCCCGCCGCGGCCACCCCTTTCCAGCCATCATCCTGCCAGGTGTAGAGAGCCGGATCGACCACGCAGGACGGCCCGTGCGGTCCTTGCGGCTGGAACCGGGAGGCGGGATCGGGATAGAGATCGCCGCCGCCGTCGAGCCGGAAGCGATACAGGTCGGCGGCCTGGGCTCCCGCGGCATGCCCGGAAAAGTATCCGTCGCTCTCCGTCGTCAGAGCCAGGGACCGCTCGCCGGTGCCGGAGGTGAGCAGCACCTCGACGCTCCGGCGTTTCGGCGCCCAGACGCGGAAATGAACGCCGGCCGCGCCGGCCTGTGCACCGATGACGGGTGATGGTGTCGACGGAGAAGGCATCGCCGGGTGCAGGATGCACACGGTGTGCCGCTTCGGCCGCCGGATGCCTACAGGACCTGGATCATCCCCGCGCCGCGGAGCACTTCCGGCCCGGAGGGGAGCCGCGCGCCGCCGGCCTCTTCCAGGGTGATCATCGCCGAGCGGGTGCCGGCGGGCATCGCCTCGGAGCTCATCTCGACGCGCTCGTCGGACTTGGCCAGGAAGGTGCCGCCGTTGACCGGCGGCCCCTGCTCCGGCACGAACCAGAGCTGGTAGACCTTGCCGCGCAACGAGGGCTTCAGGCCTTCGATGGAAAGGTGCCAATGCTGGTGGTCGGCGGCGACGAAGAGGGCGCCGCGGGCGTCGGGCTGCAGGCGGCCGACCGGGCGGAGGGGGTTGACCAGGGCCGCCGGCGCGGTGACCAGGGTCATGGTGGTGCGCAACTGCATGTAGTCGGTCTTGAAGCGATCGGCCTGCTGCCGCGCCAGCGTTTCCCTCTGCTTCGCCTCCATCGCCTCGCGCTGGAGGCGGGCCATGGTCTCCCGCTGGCCGGCCTGCTGGAGGTAGAGCCATGCCGAGAGGCCGGCGAGCGCCAGGATGAGGGCGGCGGCGAGCGCGCCGAGCCAGCCGATCGGCCGGCGGCGGGAGGCGAGGGGCACAGGGCGTTCCGGCATGCGGCGGACGCCCGGCTGCGGCTCAGGCACCGGAATGATCTGAGACGGCTGAGACGGCTGAGACGGCTCGGCCGGGGCCGGTGGGACCTCGGCAAAAACCGGAACCGGAGCTGGAACCGAAAAAGGCCGGGGCGGCTGCACGGCGACCGGCGCCACGGGGGCCGGAGACACAGGATCCGGCGTCACGGGAGGCGGTGCCAGGACAGGAGGAGGAGCCGCCGGAGCGGGAGCCGGCACCGGCGCCGCGGCAGGGCGGGCACGGCCGGTGATGGTGGCGAACAGCCGCTGCTTCACTTCCGGATCGGGCGCGGCCGGGGCCAGCTCATAGGGGATCAGCCCCATGACCTCGATGTAGAGGCGGGCCAGCGTCTCGGCGGTCTCATCGCCACGCGGCTCGGCGGCGGAGGGATCGGCCCCCCGCTCCAGCGCCTCGACCGCGGCGTTGATCATCTGGTCTTCCCAGTGCGTTTCCTGGCTCACACTTGGCTCACAATAGCTGCCTGATCTCGGCGCGGAGCGCGCTCCGCAGTTTTTTCATGGCGAGCAGCGTCCGCGTCTTCACCGTCCCCAGGGGGAGGTCCGTCCGCGCCGCGATCTCGCTCTGCGTCAACCCCTCATAGAACGCCATCTCGATGACCTGCCGCTGCTCGGGCGGCAGGTTCGCCATCTCGCGGCGCACCCGTTCCCGCCTCTCTCTGAGGAATACGGCGTCCACGCCCTCGGGGGATGCATGCTCGACCGGATTCGCCAGATGCGAGGCCTCGTGCGCGCGCTCCACCACCTTGCCGTGGCGCAACCGGTCGATGGCCCGGCTGCGGGTGAGCAGCACCAGCCAGGTGGAGACGGACGACCGCGCCGGGTCGTAGCGGGCGGCGTGGTTCCAGACGTGGACGAAGACCTCCTGGAGGACGTCGCCGGCCTCGGAGGAGCCGTCGAGAATGCGGCGGGCGAGAGCGAGCAGGGTGGGAGAGTGGCGGTCGTAGAGCACGGCGAGCGCACCGGGGCGCCGCTCGACGACGTAGCGCATGAGGACCGCGTCGCTCAGGGTTTCCGGGTTGGCCCGCTCGGGGGGCTGCGCTGGGACTGGGTCCGTTTCCGGCATCTGTCGCGCGGCCTAGGATAGCATGAAGCCCATGAACGATTCCCCGACCGCCTTCGGACCGGTGCAGCCGGCAATCCGCGTCATCCTGATGCCGAAGGACACCAACGCCCTGGGCACCATCTTCGGCGGCATCATCCTCTCCTACATCGACCAGGCCGGAGCCGTCGAAGCGCACCGCCACGCGCCGGGCCGCCTGGTGACGGTGGCGATGCGCGAGGTGGTCTTCCACGCCCCGGTCTTCGTCGGCGACCTGGTCAGCTTCTACACCGAGACGCTCCGCCTCGGCCGCACCTCGGTGACGGTGAAGGTGATCGTCGAGGTGGAACGCGGCCCGCACGGCCCGGAGACCGGCCGTGTGAAGGTCACCGAGGCCGAGGTGGTCTACGTCCACGTCGACCGCCACAACCATCCCACCCCCCTGGCCGCGGCGGAAGCCCCGACGGCGGAGCCCACGCTCAAATAGGATCGAGCTCGGATTCGTAGGGCTCGAAGCACCGGCGGCAGCGGGCCTCGTAGGATTCGCCGTCTCCCACCAGGAGCTGCTCGGTGCCGCCGGCGATGCGCTGGCTGTATTGGGCCGGTGCGCCGCACCGCACGCAGACGGCGTGCATCTTGTCGACGTACTCGGCGAGGGCGAGGATGAGCGGCATGGGACCGAACGGCCGGCGCATGTAGTCGAGGTCGAGGCCGGCGACGATCACCCGCACCCCGGCGTCGGCCAGCTCGCCGACGAGCTGCACGAGGCCGGAGTCGAAGAACTGGGCCTCGTCGATCCCCACTACCTGCACTCCGGTCTGGAGCTTGCGGCGCAGCTCGCAACTGGTGGCGACGGTGATCGCCTCCAGCTCGCGGTTGTCGCGCGTGACCAGCCGTTCCGGCGCGTGGCGGGAGTCGGAGGCAGGCTTGAAGACCTGCACCGTCTGGCGGGCGATGGCGGCCCGGCGCAGCCGGCGGACCAGCTCTTCACTCTTGCCGGAGAACATTCCACCGGCGATGGCTTCGACATGCCCACGGCTGGGCTCGGTCATACGGTCTTGGACGCTCACCGGGAGAATCTATCGCAGCCGGCCGCCGCGGCCAATCCCGGGGCCTCATTTGGTGGCTCAACCCGGCGTCCTCGATCATTCATCTTTCAGGGTACAATGAGTCAGCGCAAGACCCCAAGTGGATGATCGATTCAAGATGGTCGCTCCCTTGCGCCCCATGGAGCCAGCCCCTATGACCCCGGACGTCCTCCTGACCCGCAAGCTGATGTCGCGCCAGAACCTCACGCGCGCCGAGAGCGCCGAGCTGGTCGAAGATCTGCTGCGCAAAGACAGCGAAGGATGGAAGCTGCTCGCCTATTCGGTCGCCTCGCAGACCAAGGGCGAGACGGTCGAGGAGCTGCTCGGGATGTTCGACGCCATGCGCCGCCTGACCGGGCCCTACGCCCTCGATCTCGCCGGCCGGCGGCCCATGGACGTGTCGAGCTCCGGCGGCAGCGGCGTGAGCAAGATCAACGTCTCGACGCTGACCGCGCTGATCGCCGGCGATCCCGAGGTGCCGGTCACCAAGCACTCGTTCTGGAAGGTGACCAGCCTCACCGGCAGCGCCGACGCCCTCGAAGCGGTGGGGATCTTTCCGACGCGGGTGACGCTTCCCGACATCCAGAAAGCGATCACCACCGCGGGCGTCGTCTTCTACTCGCCGGTCTTCGTCAGCAAGGAGCTGGGCAACCTGGTGAGCTTCGGCCGCGCGCTCGGCGTCGCCGGCGTCGGAGTGAGCACGCCGTTCCACCTCCTCGCCCCCCTGTTCACGCCCATCCCGCTGGCCTACCGGATGTTCGGTCTCAACAATCCGGCGCAGTTCGAGATGCTCACCGAGCTGTTCAAGGGGGTGGGCTTCAAGAACGCCCTGCTGGTGCGCGGATTCGACGGCCTGGACGAGGCCTCCATCGTGGGACCGAGCCGGCTGCGCGGCTTCCGCAACGGCGAGGACTTCGATTTCGTCCTCCAACCCGAAGAGCACGGGCTGCGGCAGGCGCCCAAGCACGCGGTGATGCCGGTGGACGCCGATTCGAATTTCCGCGACTTCCTGCGCATCGCGCACGGCCTGGAGACCGGACCCAAGCGCGACCTGGCGGCGCTCAACGCCGGCCTCGCGCTGTGGATCTCTGATGGCGCCGTCACGATCGAAGACGGGATCCAGATCGCCATCCAACGCCTCGAGAGCGGCAGCGTCGCCGAAAAGCTCACCACCCTGGCCGAGCAGCACGGCGAGCCGGAGATCCTGCGCCAAGCTCGAGCTCTCTACCTTTCCTCCTGACCGACTGCATGGACCTTCCCCGCGAAATCCTGCGCAACGCCGTCCTGTGCCAGATCCTCGAGCCGCTGGCGAGGCGGTCCAGCCTGGAGGGCGTGGCCTCCGGACCGAAGCTCGAATTCTTCATGGTGGCCGGCGTGAACAGCGCCTGGCCGTTCTACGACCTCGCCGACCGGGTGATGAAGGCCGGCCGCCAGCCGGACTGCATCTTCGACGTGGCCTACGAGGCGCAGTCGGCCAGCGTGCGCAACCGCTACGGCGGCAAGGTCAACTTCGGCCAGATCGCGCTGCTGGTGCCTCTGGTCACGGCACAGGTCCTCGACTATCTGGAAAGCGGGACGCACGAGGACATCGAGTCGATCCTCGGCCGCACCGGCGACGTGCTGCGCAACACCACCGAGAAGGACGTGGAGAGCCTGCAAAGCTTCATGGACCTCGGGTATGAGCTCGCGGCGAAGAACCGTTCGCGGACCGGCACGCAGAAACCGGGCCGCGTTCCAATCCTCAAGGGGCGCTACACCAACGTCTGGGACACCTGCATCGACCGCCAGCAGATCCTCATGGTGCGCGAAATGGTGCAGGGGTACACCCACAGCTTGCAGGTCTACCGCTTCCTGCTCCACAACGTGGAGAGCGGCATCCTGCCGGCCAGCTCGCTGATCTATCAGCTCCTGCTCGCCGAGCTCGGGCGGCCGGACGTGGTCGCCGACATCGTCGCCGTGGGCCTGTACCTGCTGCTCACCAAGCATCCGGAGAGCGTGCTGTTCACCTGACCCTCTCTTGCAGCCGGTACTCCAACCACACCCACTCGCCGTGCCGCTCGCAACTTTCGAGGTGGAGCGGCACCGGAACGCCAAGACCTTCAAACAGATTGACCGACCGGGTCTCCAGCACGACCGGGATGACGAGGAGATGGATGCGGTCGACGAGGCCGGCCGTGAGGAGAGCCCGGTTGAGCGTGCCGCCCCCCTCGCAGGCGATCGACGAGACGCCGCGCTCCTCCAGACCGGCGAGGAGCAGCGCGAGGTCGATGCCCTCCCCGCCGGCCACGACAATGTCGACACCACGCTCGCGCAGGAAGCCCAGATACTCGCGCGGCGTCCGTTCGCAGACGCCGACGAGCGTGCGGACGGAGCCGTCGAAAAAACGGGAGTGACGGGGAATCCTGCCGCGGGCGTCGAGCGTGATGCGCACCACCTCGAACCCCGGCACCGCGTGCGAGGCCAGGCTCGGATCGTCGACCAGCACCGTGCCGGTGCCGACCAGGACGGCCTGATGGCGCCGGCGGATCGCCCATTTCCGCTCCCACACCTCCCGCGGCGTGTCCACGACCTCGGCCAGATCGTGCCCCGGCCGGCCCCTGGCCTCCGTGATGAGGCCGTTGATGGAAGCCGCCGTCAGGAGAGCGAGGTGCACACCTCTATCCTAGGACACCTCCGGCTACGACGCCCGGGCAAAGCGCTCGAAATAGTCGCGCGCCGTCTCCAGATCCGCGGGGGTGTCGATCTCGAAGACCTCTCCCAGGTATTCACGGAAGAGGACCGGCGCGCCTTGATCCAGAGCGCGTTGCAGGAAGTTGCCGCGCGGCGTTTGGAGGTCGCCCGGCATGAAGGAGAACAGGCGAGGTACCTGGAGCCCGAAGTTCACCAGGCTGAAGGGATAGACGCCTTCGCGGGTGACCAGCACTTCCGGTTTGGGCCGCAGGACGAATTTCGCTTTGAAACGGTCCGAGCGGGTGTACAGGAAGGCCGCGTCCCAGCCGCCGGAGCGGAAGGCGCGCACCAGGCCCAGCACCGGCTCCTCATCGCAGATCAGCATGTCCCCGGCCACCCAGGCGAACGGCTCCCGCACATGCCGGCGCGAGTTGGAGAGGGTCACCATCATGTCGGGGGTCCCAGACTCCAACCAGACGTCAACGCCGGCCGCACGGAAATCCGCCGCCGACTCCGGCCGCGCCACCACCACCGGCTCCAGATCCGCGCGTGCGGCCAAAGCCACCAGCCGCTCGAGGAGAGTCACCCCTCCCGCCTCGACAAAAAGCTTCGGGCGGCCCCCGGTAACCACGCGCATGCGAGTCCCCAGACCCGCAGCCAGAATGACCAGCTTCATCTTGAACGAATTATAGCAAAACTATCAATTCTTGCCGAAGGCCGACCAGGCCGGATTCGTCTGATGATCGGAGATAATCGCGGACGAGCCATGAAACCCGGTCATCGCAAGCCCCTTCGGCGAGGAGCGCCGGCTTTCTGCTTACCTGGGCCCAAGCGCTGGTTCAGCCGCGGCTACCTGCCTCACTTCAACATTCCCAACCTCGTACAATCCATCACCTTCCGGCTGGCCGATTCGCTGCCCCAGGAGGCGCTGGACAAGATCACCCGCGAGCTCGCCGCACGCCCGGAGTCCGAACGGCAGGCGGAACGGGAGCGGCGCATCGCCACCTACCTCGACGCCGGTCACGGCGCCTGCTGGCTCAAGGAGTCCCACGTCGCGAGCCTGGTCGAGAGCGCCCTCCTCCATTTCGACGGCCAGCGCTACCGGCTGCTCGCCTGGTGCGTAATGCCCAACCATGTGCATGTCCTGGTGGAAATGAAAGATGGCTTCCCGCTTGCGGAGATTGTCCACTCCTGGAAGTCCTTCACGGCCAACGAGGTGAACAAGATCCTCAGCCGCACTGGAGACTTCTGGCAGCGCGAGTATCACGATCGCTTCGTCCGGGACGATGACCATTACCGCAACGTCCTGGCGTACATCGAGAACAATCCGGTCAAGGCCGGTCTGGCGAAATCCGCGGACGCATGGAGACATTCCAGCGCCTGGGGACAACGCTGAAGGTCGGCTCCCAACAAGACCCCCGCTGGGAGCGCTGGCTTCCAGCCGGCCCGGTTTATCCGGGCAGCAGTCGGTCTGGCAACAGCGCTACAGAGGCCGGCTTTCAGCCGACCGGGCCGCCAGGATGGCGGCGCTCCCAGCAAGACTCCGCTGGGGAGCGCTGGCTTCCAGCCGGCCCGGTTGACCCGGGCAAGCAGTCGGTCTGGCAACAGCGCTACTGAGGCCGGCTTTCAGCCGACCGGGCCGCCAGGATGGCGGCGCTCCCAGCAAGACCCCGCTGGGAGCGCTGGCTTCCAGCCGGCCCGGTTTATCCGGGGTGGCATACAATAGGGCTGAATGCTTGACACCTACCGCCCCGTGGAAACGCCGGAGGGCGTGGAGATCGGTCTCCGGGTTGCGGGACCCGTGCCGCGCCTGTATGCCGCGGCGCTGGATCTCGGGCTCCGCCTGATCATTTACCTGGCCCTTGGCATCGGCGCCGGCCTCCTGGGCCGCGGCGGTGTGGGTTTGTTCTTTGTCGGCCTCTTCCTGGTCGAATGGTTCTACCCCGTGGTCTTCGAGGTGAAACGGGGCGGCGCGACGCCGGGCAAACGGCAGATGGGGCTGCTGGTGCTGCAACGCGACGGCACTCCCGTCGGCTGGACCGCGTCGGTGATCCGCAACCTCGTGCGCTTTGCCGACCTGCTGCCCGCCGCCTACGGTTTCGGCCTCGGCACCATGCTGGTGGACCGCGACTTCCGGCGCCTCGGCGATCTCGCCGCCGGCACGGTGGTGGTGCACCGCGAGCCGCTGACCCCCGGCGCCCGGGTGCCGGCGGCGGCGCCTCTGCGCCCTCCGGTGTCTCTGACCCTCGACGAGCAGCGGGCGGTGATCGAGTTCTCGGAAAGGCTGGGAACCTGGCCGCCGGCCCGCGCCGCCGAGCTCGCGGCCCTCCTCGCGCCGCTCACCGGCGTCACCAATCCGCAAGACCCCGAGGGCGTGCAGCGCCTGGTCGGAATGGCCAACTGGCTGCTGGGGCGACGGTGAGCCGCGAGATCTTCGAGCAACGCCACGAGCCGCAGTGGAAGGCGCTCGACGCGAGCCTCTCCCGTCTCGAAATGGGACGCGGCGACCGCGGCGGCGTTCCCGACGACCTGCCGGAGCTCTACCGCCAGGTGTGCCACCACCTCGCCCTGGTGCGCCACCGGCACTACGGCGCCGACCTCGAGCTGCGCCTGAACCGCCTGGTGCTGCGCGGCCACCAGCAGCTCTACCACCACAGCTCGGTCGACGCGGCCGGAATCTTCGCCTTCGCCAGCTCCGGCTTTCCGCGCCTGGTGCGCCGCGAGAAACGGCTGGTGGGCCTCTCGGCTCTCCTCTTCGGCGTCCCCCTGCTGCTGATGACGCTGCTCATCCCCCGCCATCCCGAAATCGCCTTCTCGATCATGGCGCCGGCGACCGTCGAGCAGATGGGGCAGCAGTTCTCGCCCGGCGGCTCGCTCGAAGCCGGCCGCCCGGTGGACAGCGACGTCCTGATGTTCGGCTATTAAATCCGCAACAACATCGGCATCGCCTTCCGCACTTTCGCCGGCGGCATCCTGGGCGGCGTCGGCTCGATCTTTTTCCTGGTCTACAACGGCCTCGCCATCGGCGCGGTGACCGGCTATGTGCGGCAGATGGGGTTTGGACCGCAGTTCTTTCCGTTCGCCATCGGCCACGGCGCCTTCGAGCTGACCGCCATCGTTCTCGCCGGCGCGGCGGGGCTGCGGCTCGGCCTCGCTCTCCTCGCGCCGGGCTCGCTCAGCCGCGGCCGCTCGCTCCTCCTCGCCGGGCGGACCGCCATCCGCATCCTCTACGGCGCCGCCGGGATGCTCGTCATCGCCGCCTTCCTGGAGGCTTTCTGGTCGCCCATGCCGCAACCGGCGGCCACCAAGTACGGTATCGGCGCCATTCTCTGGCTGAGCGTTTTCGTCTACCTCACCTTCGCGGGACGCCCCGATGGACCTTGAGCGCGTCGCGGCGGTGATCCGCCCCCGCAGCCCGTGGGAGGCGATCGACCTCGGGTTCGGCATGGTGCGCGCCTGGTGGCGGCCGGTGGGAACCGCCTGGCTCGCCACCGTGGCCCCGGTCTGGTGCCTTCTCTTCCTCCTCCTCTCGGGCAGGCCGGGCCTCGCCCTGTTCATCCTCTGGTGGCTGCGCCCGCTGTTCGACCGCGTGCCGCTCCACGTCGTCAGCCGCTGCCTGTTCGGAGCCCCTCCGGCCCCGGGAGAGGTGGCCGCCGAGCTGCCCAGGCTCTGGCGGCGCGATCTGCTGCTGGCGTTGACCGTGCAGCGCCTCGATCCGGCGCGCTCGTTCCATCTCCCCATCGGGCAGCTCGAAGGATTGAGCGGACCGGCGCGGAAACGGCGGCGGGTGCTGCTCGATTACAGCGGTCACTCCGCCGCGGTCTGGCTGACCGCCGCCTGCTCGCTGCTCGAGCTGATCACCGTCGTCTCCCTCTTCGGGCTGATCAACATGCTGTCGCCGCAGGATTCCAAGCTGGGACCGGCGATCCAGGCGGCGGCGGACGGCAATGTGCCGTACTGGCTCGGCCTGGTGATCGGCGCCCTCTCCTGCGTCGCCTTCCTGATCATCGAGCCGTTCTACGTGGCGGCCGGGTTTTCGCTCTATCTGAGCCGGCGCACGATGCTCGAAGGGTGGGATGTGGAGATCTCGTTCCGCCGGCTCGCCGGCCGCTTGCTCGGGCGAACCCGCGGGAAGGCCTCCGCCGTGCTGTTCGCCCTGGCGATCGGCGGGCTCGGGGCCGCGAGCAGCTTCGCGGCCACGCCCGCCGACCCGGCCGAGGTGATTCAACGCGTCCTCGCGCGGCCGGACTTCCGCACCCATCAGAAGGTTTCGACCTGGCGGTACAAGAACAAGGACAACGCTCCGCCCGAGCGCAAACGCGAGACTCTCAATCTCCCTCACTTTTCGCTCCCCCCCGGCGTGTTCAGGGTCGTGGCGTACCTCCTCGGCGGTGCCCTGCTGATCTTCCTGGCCGTCCTGGTCCTCCGGGTCGCCCTGGGCTGGCTCCGCCGTCCCGCCGCCGCGCCGCCCGGGGAGACCGGCGCTCTGCCGGAAGCGGTCTTCGGTCTCGACATCCGGCCGGAGTCGCTCCCCGCGGACGTGGCCGGCGCCGCGTGGGCGGCCTGGGAGCAGGGCGATGCGGCGGGCGCTCTCGGCCTGCTCTACCGCGGCGCGCTCGCCTCTCTGGTGCATCGCGACGGCCTGGAGGTGGCCGCAAGCTGGACGGAGGGAGACTGCCTCGCGGTCGTCCGCCGCCGCACCGCGCCGGCCAATGCCGACTACTTCGGCCGGCTGACCCGCGCCTGGCAGTCCACCGCCTACGCCCACCGCCCGCCGAGCCGCGACGAGGCGAAGGCGCTGTGCGACGACTGGCGACGGCATTATCTTGATCAAAGCCGGGACCAAAGCCGAGATCAAAGCCGGAAGGAAGCGGCGTGAAAAACCGCCCCCTTCTCCTCGGCATCGCCGTTCTGATCCTCGCGCTCCTCGCCGGGATCGCCTGGAGCCTCCGCGACAGCTTCGAGAAGGTCGACGTCGACGTCGATACCGGGTACAAGGGCGCGGCACGGGTCAATCCGCTCTTCGCCGCCGAGCAGCTCTACACGGCCCTGGGGGCCGGCGCGCGCACGCTCCCCGGCGCGCTGGTCACCCTGCCGCCGACCGATCATGCCATTCTCCTGGTGAGCGAGCGCCGGTCGATCAACGACGAGCAGATGACCGCTCTGAAGGACTGGGTGAAGCGCGGCGGCCGGCTGGTGGTGGCGCTGGACGACGCGCCGAGCCTCGATCCGATCCTCGCCTGGCTCGGCGTCCACGCGCAGGGCGACCGCGACAAAGAGCCTGGAAGCGAAGTCCTGGAGATGGAGTCGCGCAGCGGCCCGGCGCCCATCGAGGCACCGAAAGCGCCGCGCCTGGTGGACAGCCGGAAGGGGGCCGACTTCTCCGTCGGTCCGCCGGCGGGCAAGTTCCTGCTCCGTTTTCCGCACGGCGAAGGGCGCGTCATCGTGCTGAGCGACGCCTCGTTCCTCACCAACGGCCAGATCGGCAAGAATGGCCACGCGCGCGCCGCCTGGGCCATCGTCAACGGCAAGACACCGCCGAAAGGGGTGTGGATCGTGGTCCATGAGGACATGCCGACCCTGCTCGGCCTCCTGGCGCGCCATGCCCCGGCGGCCCTGGCGAGCGGCATCCTCTTTCTTGCCGCCTGGCTGTGGCTCTCCGGCACCCGCTTCGGCCCGATCGCTCCCAATCCGCCGCGCGACCGCCGCAGCCTGCTGGAGCACATCGAGGCCACCGGCGATCTGCTGCTCCGCATCGGACGCGCGGAAGACCTCGCGCAAGCCGCCCGCGCCGCTCTCCTGCGCCGCGTCGAGCTGCGCGAGCCGGAGACGGCCAAGCTCTCCTCCCCCGATCTGGTCCAGCGGCTCGCCGCCGTCGCCAGGACCTCGCCGAAACGGGTCGACGCCGCCTTGAACGGCGCCATCACCGGCCCGGCCGACCTCGTCACCACCGTGCAGACCCTCGAAACCGTCAGGAGATCCCTGTGAGCGAACCCATCGCGTCTTCCGGTGCGCAGCCCGACGCGCCCGCGCCAAGCGCCGCCGACTTCCCTCGTGCCGCGGCCCTCGTCAAGCAGATCCGCGACGAGGTCGGCCGCGCCGTCGTCGGCCAGGGCGCCGTCGTCGACCAGGTGCTGACCGCCTTCCTGGCCGGCGGCCACGTGCTCATCGAAGGGGTGCCCGGTCTCGGCAAGACGCTCCTCGTGCGCGCCATCGCCCGCACCTTCGGCGGGCGCTTCACGCGCATCCAGTTCACCCCCGACCTGATGCCGACCGACGTCACCGGCCACGCCGTGTTCGACGCCAAGAGCGGCGAGTTCCGCATCCGCAAGGGGCCGGCCTTCACCAACCTGCTGCTCGCCGACGAGATCAACCGCGCGCCGGCCAAGACGCAGGCGGCGCTCCTCGAGGTGATGCAGGAGCGCCAGATCTCGATCGAGGGGCAGCCGATCGCCGTGCCGCGGCCGTTCATGACGCTCGCCACCCAGAACCCCATCGAGCAGGACGGCACCTATCCGCTCCCCGAGGCGCAGCTCGACCGCTTCCTCCTGAAGGTGCGGATCGACTACCCGACCCACGGCGAAGAGGTCGACCTGGTGCGCAGCGTCACGCTGAATCGCATCGCGAGCGATCTCGACGTCTCGGCGGTCCGTACGGTGGCCGGGCCGGAGCACATCGTCTGGATGCAGGAGGTGGCGTCGCGCATCCTGGTGGACGAGCGCATCCTCGACTACGCGGTGCGCATCACCCGTGCCACGCGGACCTGGAAAGGTCTGCGCAACGGCGCCGGCCCGCGCGGCGCCATCTCCCTCGTCCGCGCCGCGCGCGCCATGGCCCTCCTCTCCGGCCGCGACCACGTGCTGCCGGACGACATCAAAGCCATCGCCCTCCCCGCCCTCGGCCACCGCATCATCGTCAGCCCCGAGCTCGAAATCGAGGGGCAGCGGGCGGAGCACGTCATCCCCGCCGTCCTGGAGAAAGTGGAAGCGCCGCGGGTATGAGGCCCGGCCGCGGCCTCCTCCGCCTGCTTGCCGGCTGGGCCCTGCTCGGCATTGCCGCCGCGATGTGGCAGCCTCTCCTCCTCGCCTGGATCGGCTGCGGGCTGGCCTTGCTCATCGCGGCATTGTGGTCGTGGCAGCGCCTGCGCGCGACGCCCGTTCCAGACGCTGAACGCGATGCGCCGGCCTCCTTCCCGCTCGGCGTCTTCACCTCCGTGCGCCTGCGCCTGGCGAATCCCGGACCGCGGCCGGTCGACATCGAGGTCTTCGATCTGCATCCAGCCTTCGCCGAAACCGAGGGTCTGCCGCAGCGATTGAAACTGCCGGCGCGCGGCTGGGCGCGCATCGAATACCGCCTGCGCCCCACCCGCCGCGGCGACCAGGACTTCGGCGCCGTCGACCTCCTGCTCCGCCGGCCTGCCGATCTCTGGCGCCGCCGCCTGCGCACCGGCCGCGGCCAGAGCGTGCGCGTGGTGCCCAACTTCCAGGCCGTGGCCCGCTACGCCATCCTCGCTCTCGCCGACCAGCTCGGCCAGATCGGCATCCGCGTGGGCCGCCAACGCGGCGAAGGGCAGGAGTTCCAGGAGCTGCGGGAGTACCGCACCGGTGACAGCCTGCGGCGGATCGACTGGAAAGCCACCGCCCGCCGGCAGCAGCTCATCTCCAGGCAATATCAGGAAGAGAAGAACCAGCAGATCATCTGCCTGATCGATTGCGGCCGCCGCATGCGCGCCCAGGACGGCGACCTCACGCATTTCGATCACGTGCTCAACACCGTTCTCCTCCTCGCCTACGTGGCGCTGCGCCAAGGGGACGCCATCGGCTTCCAGACCTTCAGCGGCCCGGAGCGCTGGCTGCCGCCGGTCAAAGGCCCGGCCGGTCTGCAATCCATCCTGCGCATGGTCTACGACCTCGAAACCACCCAGAACCCATCCGACTATCTCGAAGCCGCCACCCGCCTGATGATCCACCAGAAGCGGCGCGCCCTCGTCGTGCTGATCTCCAACCTGCGCGACGAAGACTCGGACGAGATCGTCCCCGCCCTCCGCCTTCTGCGCACCCGCAACCTCGTCCTCCTCGCCAGCCTGCGCGAATCGATCCTGCGCGAAAAGCTGGAGCAACCGCCGCGCGATCTCAAGGACGCTCTCCGCACCGCCTCCATCCACCGCTACCTCGCGGCACGCCGCAAAGTCCTCGACGAGATCCAGGTCGGCGGCATCCTCACCGTCGACGTCGAGCCGGAGCTCCTCCCCGCCCAGGTGGTCAACCGCTATCTGGAGGTCAAGCGGAGCGGCAAGCTGTAGGCGAAGACAGGCCGGTGGCGGGTTTCTTGCAACGATTTAGCTGGCGATAGGAGACCCCATGGTCCAGAAAAGTTTTACCCGCCGTCCGCTACGGCCGGTTGTCCTCGTCGCGCTCGTATCCTCGCTCGTCTTGATGGTGGTGTTGGCCGGTTGCAGCTCCACCCGCCGCAACGCCCGGCCCGCGGCGGCCACCACCGCGGCCGCGCAGATCAATGAGACCTCGCAGGGTCTCACCGTCGACCGCCTGGTGGAGTATGGCTACTCGTTCCCGCACCGATACCGGTCGCAGGGAAACGGCCAGCTCGCGGTGCTCGGCCGCAACATCGAGTGGCGCAACGAAAGCCGCAAGCGCGACTTCAGCTTCCAGGCCGACGTGCTCAAGACGGCCACTCTCCAGTGCGCCTCCCGCCCCGGCCGAAACGTCTGTCTCGAGCTCCGGCTCGGTACGGTCACCGGTCTCGACTACGCCTTCCGCGACACCAACTGGGCCGCCGGGCACAATGAACAGATCACCGAGGTCTACAACTACCTGAAGCTCAACTTCCCCCAGGTGACCTTCAGCGAGAGGTCGGTCAAGGAAATCGATTAGCAGCGATCAATCCCCCCAGCGATGGGGAGCGAGGCGCGGACAGGTGTAAGCTCTGGGGGAATCTGGAGGGCCTCCTGATGAACGCGCCGATCCGCTTCCGTCTGAATGGCAGTCCCGCCTCTCTCGATACCGATGACAGCCGCACCCTTCTCTGGGTGCTGCGCACCGACCTGGGTCTCACCGGCACCAAGCTCGGCTGCGGCGCCGGAATCTGCGGCGCGTGTACCGTGCTGATCGACGGCCAGGCCGTCCGCTCGTGCATCACGCCGCTCAGCGCGGCGCGCGACCACGAGGTCACGACGATCGAGGGGATGGCGCACGGCGAGACCCTCCATCCGCTGCAGCAGGCGTTCCTGGAGCACGGCGGATACCAGTGCGGCTTCTGCACGTCGGGGATGATCCTCACCGCGTCCGCCTTCCTGCGGGAGAACCCGGCGGCGAGCCGCGCGGCGATCGCCGCCGGGCTGGAGGACAACCTGTGCCGCTGCGGCGCGCATATGCGGATCCTCGACGCCGTCGAAGCCGTGGCGCAGGCGAAAGGAGGCAAGGCGTGAGCGTCGCGACGGTTTCTCCCGGGACTCCGACACCGAACCTTGCGCGCGGCTTCGACCGCCGCCAGTTCCTGAAGCTGGTGGGCGGCGGCATCGCCGTCCTGGTGACGGCGGGACCGTTCGAGCTGTTCGCGCAGGACCGGCGGCGGATGTATCCCGAGGATCTGAACGCCTACCTCCTGATCGGCGAGAACGGCCGCGTCACTGTCTTCTCCGGCAAGATCGAAATGGGCCAGGGTGCGCTCACCTCGCAGGCGCAGATGGCGGCCGAGGAGCTGGGCGTGGCGCTCGAATCGATCGACATGGTGCTCGGCGACACCGATCTCTGCCCGTGGGACATGGGGACCTTCGGCTCGCTCACCACCCGCATGTTCGGGCCGGTCCTCCGCGCCGCGGCGGCCGAGGCGCGCGCCGTCCTGCTGAACCTGGCGGCGGAGAAGCTGGGCGCCGCGAAGGCGGATCTGACGATCGACAACGGCGTCGTGTCGGTGAAGGGCGATCCGAGCCGCAAGGTGACCTACGCCGAGCTGGCCAAGGGGAAGAAGATCGCGCGTCTGGTCAACGAGAAGGCCGTGCTCCGTTCGGTGGCGCAGTTCAAGGTGATGGGCAAATCCGCGCGCCGGTTTGACGGCCGGGAGAAAGTGACCGGCGCCGCCCATTACGCTGGCGACGTGCGGGTTCCGGGCATGCTGTACGCCCGCGTCCTCCGCCCGCCGGCGCACGGCGCGACGCTGGTGAAAGTCGACACCAGCGCGGCTGAGAAGCTCCCGGGCGCCAAAGTCGTGCGGCTCGGTGATCTCGTGGCGGTGCTGCACGCCGACCCCGAGGGCGCCGCGGCGGCGCTCGCGGCGATGAAGCCCGAGTGGAAGGGCGCGCCGGTCGATCTCGATCCCGAGAGCATCTTCGCCCACATCGAAAAGACGGCGACCGCCGCCGACGAGAAAGACCGCCGTGGCGACGTCGCCGCCGCGCGAGGCGCGGCCTCCCGCGTCTTCGAGTCGACCTATCGCAAGGGGTATGTGGCCCATGCCGCGATCGAGCCGCACACCGCGCTCGCGCAGCCGAAGGACGGCCGGGTCATCGTGTGGGCATCGACGCAGACACCGTTTCCGCTGCGCGACGAGATCGCGGAGGCGTTGAAGGTCGACACCCAGAAGGTGCGCGTGATCACGCCCTATCTCGGCGGCGGCTTTGGCGGCAAGAGCGCCAGCCAGCAGGCGGTCGAGGCGGCGCGGCTGGCGGTGGCGGCGGGCCAGCCGGTGCAGGTGGCCTGGACGCGCGCGGAGGAGTTCTTCTACGACACCTTCGATCCGGCGGCGGTGGTGAAAGTCGCCTCGGCGGTCGACGGCAACGGCAAGATCACGCTCTGGGACTACGCCGTCTATGCCGCCGGCAGCCGCGGCGCGGCGCTGTTCTACGACATCCCCAACGCGCGGGTGCGGGCGTTCGGAGACACCCGGTTCCGCGAGGGGGCGGGTTCAGCAGGCCCGGAGCTCCATCCTTTCGCCACCGGCGCATGGCGTGCCCCCGGCGCCCGCATGAATGTCTTCGCGGTCGAATCGCAGATCGATCTCATGGCCGCCGCGGCCGGCATCGATCCGCTCGAATTCCGCCTGCGCAACACGTCCGATCCACGCATGCGGAAGGTGCTCCAGGCGGCGGCCGACGCCTACGGCTGGAAGAGCGCCAAGAAGACCCCGGGACAAGGGCATGGGATCGCCTGCGGCATCGACGCGGGCTCCTACATCGCCCTGATCGCCGAGATCGCGGTCGACGCGGCGACCGGCGTGATCAAAGTCGAGCGCGTCGTGGCGGCGCAGGATTGCGGCATCATCGTCAACCCCGACGGCGCGAAGATGCAAATGGAAGGGTGCATCACCATGGGTCTCGGCTACGTGCTCTCCGAAGAGTTGCGCTTCAAAGGCGGCGAAGTCCTCGACCAGGGCTTCGACACCTACCTCCTGCCGCGCTTCTCGGCGCTGCCGAAGATTGAAACCGTGCTGGTGAAAAACGACGAGATCGAGCCGCAAGGGGCCGGCGAGCCGGCCATCGTGCCGCTCGGCGGAGCGGTGGCGAACGCATTCTTCAACGCGACCGGCAAGCGGGTGGACCGGTTGCCGTTCACGCCGGCGCGGGTGAAGGCGGCGCTGGCGGCGAAGTGAGCAGCAACCAGCAGCGGCGACCGCGTCACGAAGCGAGTGGTAGACCGCAGGCGCCATGACGCTCAGGGCCCGTGGGATACGATGCGGCGCGATGAGCTTGCCCGCCTTTCCCATCCGCCCCGCGGCGCCCGCGGACCTCAAAGCCATCGGCCGTCTCGGCGCGCTCCTTGTCCGGATGCACCACGAGCTCGATCCGGACCGCTTCATTCCGGCGACGCCGCAGACCGAGCAAGCCTACGGGTCGTTTCTCGGGTCGCAGCTCGATAAGCCAGACATCATCATCCTCGTCGCCGAACGCGACGGCGAGGTGATCGGCTATACGTACGCGGGCGTCGAGGGGACTGACTACATGTCGCTGCGCGGTCCGGCGGGTGTGCTGTACGACATCGTGGTCGCTCCCGCCCATCGCGGGCAAGGCGTCGGCCGGAGGTTGCTCGACGCGACGCTGGAGGCGCTCAAGGCGAAAGGCGCGCCCCGGGTCGTGCTCTCGACGGCAGAGCGCAACGAGTCCGCGCAGCGCCTTTTCGCCCGCGCGGGATTCCGGCGCACGATGATCGAGATGACGCGCGAGGCAGGCGCGAGGCCATGACGCGCGGCTCCGACGGCTCCTCCAGAGCAGACCGCGCCCGCGCGCGCACTTATTCCGGATCGAAGCCTATCTGGCCGAGATCGAAGCTGCCCCGTTCAGGATTCAATCCGCCCTCGTGGGGAATGAATCTACCCTGATCTGGATCGACGATTCCCCAGGCGGAGTTGAGCTCCGCCCAGGGTAAGTGGACGCCCCACCAACCGGAGTTGAGCCCCACTCAGGGTAAGTCGCCGATCGACCAGGCGGAGCTGAGGCCTGACCAGGGAAAACTGACGGCCGACCGGGCGGAGCTGAGGCCCGACCAGGGAAAGTTGACGGCCCACCAGGCGGAGTTGAGTCCTGACCAGGGAAAGTTGACGGCCCGCCGGGCCCGAAGGCTTGCGGACATGGCGGAGTACCGTGGTTACCGGGCTCAGGTGCGGGATTCTTTCACGCCCTCTTCGCCCGCCGGCGGAACGTCGATATAGGGCTCGACCTTACCCTTGAGCTTGATCGTCATTGGTTTGCCGTGGCGGTCGCGGCTGCGCCCGGCTTCAACCCGGACCCATCCTTCCGAAATGCAATATTCCTCGACATTGGTCTTTTCCTGACCGTTGAAGCGGATGCCGACACCGCGGCTGAGGATCGCCTGGTTGAAGTAAGGGCTGCTCGGGTCGAGCGAAAGACGGTCGGGGAGCTCGGGAATCTCTTCAGTCATGACAGGCTCGCTAGGGATGGTTCAAGTGCCCGCGGATCCGATGCCGATGGCCGCCGCGGCCCAGGAGAGGACGCCCCTCTCCGACGGCACAAGGATATACCGCACCGCAGGGGCTTGGAGCAAGGCCGGCGTGTGCATCGATCGATGGTCCGCTCCCCCGAACCCCCCGAGCACCGGCCGGCTATCAGTGCTTGCGGAACCTCGCCGTCACGCTCGCGTTCCCTGCGCCGGTCATGGTGCATGTCGTGGAAGCAGCATTCGCGTTGCCCAGCGTGCAATTGGTGGAAGTCCAGTTCGTGAAGTTGTAGGTGCCGTTCGGCGTGGCGGTGATCGACACCGCGGTGCCGCTGGTGAACCCGCCCGGACAATTCTGTGATGTATTGATGGTCACGCTGCCGCCGGCCGAGGGGCTGGCGCTTTTCGCGAGCGTGTAGCACGGGATGGCGGCGAAGTTCGCCGTGACGGCGGCGTTTCCGGCGCCGGTGATCGTGCAGGTCGTCGAAGACGCGCTTGGATTGGCCAGCATGCAGTTCGCCGCCGTCCAGCTCGAGAAGTTGTAGCCGCTGTTCGCCGACGCAGAGATGGACACCGCGTCGCCGTTCGCGATGCCGCCGAAGCAGTCCGGCGCGGTGCCGATCGAAGCCGTGCCGCCCGAGGTCGGGCTGCTGGCGGCGCTCACGCGGTAGCAACTCGCCTCGTCGCCCACTGTCAGATGGACCGAGGAGGACCAGCCGGTGGGACCGCCGGTGTTACCGGCGAGCGCGAACTCGTACCAGAGATAGCCGTCAAAACCCGACTGCGTATTGCCGGTGGCGACGAACCGCTTGCCCTCGCCGATGTGGCCCAGGACCGTCGACGACTGCTGCGCTCCGTCTCGGACTTCCAGCGTGTTGGGGAACGCGCCGCTGACCTCGAGGCGCGTACTGCTGGCCAGCGTGGACAGGCATGACGACGGGACCCATCCGTCCCAGTGGTACCAGCCCACGGGCAGCGAGGACGCCTGCGCGAATTCGCGGCCGGCCAGATAGATCTCCTGATACGAGCCGACCGCGTCATAGGCGGTGAATTTCTCTCCCGGCCAGACGGACGTGATTTGCGGCGCCGACGCTTGCGGCAGCGCCGTCACCGTGCACTGCGAGGCAACCGAGACCGCGGCGGGGACGGCGAGGTGACCGAGATCGGTCATGAGATGGTCCCAGCTCCAGGCGGGACCCGGATCCCAGTGATGGTTCGCGCCGCCCCAGTACAGCGCCGGGTTGTTCGGGTCGGGCACCTGGTTGTGGCCGATGAGGTGCGCGCGGTCCAGCGGAATTGCGTACGCGCCGTGCAGACAGGACACCAGCGCTTCCAGCGACTGCCACTGCTCCGGCGTCTGCCACGAGTAGTCTTCCAGCGGCGAGCCCTCGGCCCATCCTTCCATCTCAATGCCGATCGAGGCGCGGTTGTAGGAGCTGTTGCCGCAGTGGTACGCGGTGTTGGCGTCGGCGACGAACTGCCACACCGAGCCGTCGCGATTGACGAGATAGTTCGAGCTCACCTGGTTCGACGGATTCTGAAAAATTGACAGCGTGTCGGCGGCGGTCTCCTCGGTGGTGTGGATGACGTCCATGGTGATGGCCACGCCGTTTCGGCCGACGGCATAGTTGGTGGTGGGAATGGTGTCGCCGTACCAGACCACGTTCGAACAATTGGTATTGACCAGCGTTGCAATGCGTCGCGCGCCGCTTCTCGGCGCCGGCGCGTCGGGATGAATCCGCTCGAGGACCTGCTGCGCGAAGAGATCGGCGATTTCCTTCTGAGGGATGCCGCTGAACTCCGCGACCACGCCGCGCCAACTGTCGACGTCGCGCGCCACGGCCTCGGGGTGCTTCGCCGCGATGCGGGCCAGCAGCGCCGTCCCGCCGCGAATGTTGGCTTCGGCATCCGTTCGCAGCAGATCGGGCGAGACGCCGAGCAGCGCGGCCGCGTCGCGCAGGCTGTGCCCGAACCAGTCGTCGTCGCGCAGCCCCATGACGCCGTACGCCGGCGGACGGTCACTGAACGTCGACGGCTGCCGCTGCACTCCGCCGGAGCGCACGTAGGCGACGGCGCGGACGATCTCCAGCGGCACGCCGAATTCCCTGCTGGCGCGCTCGTACGACGCGATCAGGTCCGCGGCGTTTGCGATTGCACCAAACGACACGAATAACGCGATGGCAACGGAGACCGGCTTTCTAAGCATGCAAACCTTCCTTGGACAAGGAGATGTTAGACAAAATTAAAACACATCGGGAGCTGAGAGGCAAACTTCGATGACCTGGGTATAGGCGCCTGGCACCTCCCCCCGGGGGAGGTGCCAAGCACTTATTCCGAATCGAAAGTCCTGATCAGGCGACTCGTGGCAGACCGAATCCACCGCGAGCACCGCGACCGGCATCGCGGGGAAGAGCTCCGGCACCGCCGCGGTACATTCTCAGCCACGGCGCAAAAGTTTCGATGTCGACCGTCAAGCGCGATTGGAGCGAGGCCCGCCTCTGGCTGCGGCGGGCGCTCACCGGCGACGCGTTGTGAGAGCCGGTGGGCCGGAGACCGGCTTCGGCCCAGAAGAGGCGGCTCCTGCGCGCCTCGCAACCTGATCGCAATCCGTCGCCGGCTCCTGGCACAATGCTGGCTTGCCCCGTGCACGCTGCGAGGACGCATGGCAGACCGCGACGATTTCGATCCCACTCATTTCAATCCCAACCCGCTCGATCCCAGCCATGCCGGGCCGGGCCGCTTCGTGCGGGTGCGGGGTGCGCGCGAGCACAATCTCAAGAACGTCGATCTCGACATCCCGCGCGACGCGCTCGTCGTGTTCACCGGCGTGTCCGGCAGCGGCAAGTCGTCGCTCGCGTTCGGCACGCTCTTCGCCGAGGCGCAGCGCCGCTATCTGGAGTCCGTGGCCCCGTACGCGCGGCGCCTGTTCGACCAGCAGGGCGTCCCCGACGTCGACTCGATCGACGGCCTGCCGCCCGCCGTGGCGCTCCAGCAGCAGCGCGGCTCGCCGACCACGCGCTCGTCGGTGGGCAGCGTGACCACGCTCTCGAACCTGCTCCGCATGCTGTACTCGCGCGCCGGCACGTATCCGCCCGGGCAGGACATCGTCTACGCCGAGGGGTTCTCGCCGAACACGCCCGAAGGCGCGTGCCCGGCGTGTCACGGCCTCGGCCGGATCTACGAGGTGACCGAGCGCTCGATGGTGCCCGACGACACGCTCACCATCCGCGAGCGCGCGATCGCCGCGTGGCCGCAGGCGTGGGGCGGCCAGAACCAGCGCGACATCCTCACCACCTTGGGCTACGACGTCGACGTGCCGTGGCGCGAGCTGCCGAAGAAGGACCGCCAGTGGATCCTCTTCACCGAAGACCAGCCGCAGGTGCCCGTCTATCCCGGGCGCACGCCGGAGGAGGTGCGGCGCGCCCTCAAGCGCAATGAGCCGCCCGATTACATGGGTACCTTCACCAGCACGCAGCGGCACGTCCTGCACACGTTCGCCACCACGCAGAGCGCGGCGATGAAGCGGCGCGCCGCCCAGTACATGGTAAGTGGCGAGTGCCCGTCGTGCCACGGCAAGCGGCTGCGCCCCGAGGCGCTCCGCGTCACCTTCGCGGGGCTCGACATCGCGGACATGTCGCGGCTGCCGCTCACGCGCGTCGCCGCGCTGCTCCGGCCGGCGGCCGACGGCACGGCGGCCGACGTCGGACAGAAGGGGCATCCCGAGCAGGCGATCGCCGCGAAGCGCATCACGCACGACGTCGTGGAGCGCCTCGGCGTGCTGCTCGATCTCGGGCTCGGCTACCTCTCGCTCGAACGCAGCACCCCGACCCTCTCGCCCGGCGAGCTGCAGCGGCTGCGCCTCGCCACGCAGGTGCGCTCGAACCTGTTCGGCGTCGTCTACGTGCTCGACGAGCCCTCGGCCGGGCTGCATCCGGCGGACACCGAGGCGCTCCTCGTCGCGCTCGACCGGTTGAAAGCATCGGGCAATTCGCTGTTCGTCGTCGAGCACGACCTCGACGTCGTGTGCCGCGCCGACTGGATCGTCGACGTGGGGCCGGCGGCCGGCGAGCACGGCGGCCACGTGCTCTACAGCGGTCCACCGGCCGGGCTCGCGGACGTGGAGCGGTCGGAAACGCGGCGACATCTCTTCGCAGGGTCCACTGCCGCGCCGCGGACGCCCCGCGCGCCGAGCGGTTGGCTGCGCCTCGCCAGCGTCACGCGCAACAACCTGCACGGGCTCGACGTCGCGTTTCCATTGGGCGCATTCACCTCGGTCACCGGCGTGTCGGGCTCCGGCAAGTCGAGCCTGGTGAGCCAGGCGCTCGTCGAGCTGGTCGCCGCGCACCTCGGCCACGAGATCCCGGCCGATCCCGAGGAGGTCGACGAGCACCCGCTGGATGGCGGACCGCCGGTCGGTGGGCACATCGCGAGCGGCATGGAGGAGCTACGGCGCCTGGTGCGCGTGGATCAGAAGCCGATCGGCCGCACGCCGCGCTCGAACCTCGCGACGTACACCGGGCTGTTCGACCCCGTGCGCAAGCTGTTCGCCGCCACCAAGGCGGCGAAGGCGCGGCACTATGACGCTGGGCAATTCTCCTTCAACGTCGCCAAGGGCCGCTGCCCGACGTGCGAGGGCGAGGGGTTCGTCTGCGTGGAGCTGCTCTTTCTCGCCAGCGTGTACTCACCGTGCCCGACGTGCCACGGCGCGCGCTACGACGCGAAGACGCTGGAGATCCTCTACCGCGGCAAGAACGTCGCCGAGGTGTTGGGCCTGACCGTCGACGCGGCGCGCGAATTCTTCGCCGACGATCCCGCGGTCAGCCGGCCGCTCGACGTGCTGCGCGAAGTGGGTCTCGGCTACCTGCGCCTGGGCCAGCCCGCCACCGAGCTGTCGGGCGGCGAGGCGCAGCGCATCAAGCTCGCCACCGAGCTCCAGCGCATGCAACGCGGCCGCACGCTCTACGTGCTCGACGAGCCGACGACCGGGCTGCACCCGTCGGACGTCGAGCGACTGCTCGCGCAACTCGGCCGGCTGGTGGACGCGGGCAACACCGTGGTCGTCGTGGAGCACGAGATGCGCGTCGTCGCGGCGAGCGACTGGGTGATCGACGTCGGGCCGGGCGCGGGCGAAGAAGGCGGGCGCGTGGTGGCCGCAGGGCCGCCGGCCGAGGTGGCGCGGGCGGCGGAGAGCCGCACCGCGCCGTACCTGGCGCGGGCGCTGCAATTGACCTGAACCGCTCTCTACCCTTCGCCGCCGGAGTCCGGTCCCTCCATCTGGCGCACTTCGCAGTCCAGATCCCACTCATCGCCGTGGACCTTGAGGAACCGCCGGGTGTGCTCGATCGCCTCTTCCAGCGACGGCGCCTCGAGGATCGCGAAGCCGCCGATGACCTCCTTGGTCTCGGTGAACGGTCCATCGATCGTCGACAGCTTGCCGCCGCGCAGACGCACGCGCACGCCTTCGGACGTCGGCCGCAGCCCGGCGGTACTGATCAGCACGCCCTCCCGGGTCATCTCTTCCATCAGCTTGCCCATATCGGCCATCAGGCGCTCGGTGGGTGCCTTGGCCGTCTTTTCGTCGATCCGGATCATCGAGAGGAATCGCATGAGGTCTCATCTCCTTGGTGTCGTTTGTGTGGCGCGGGGCCGCCAGTGTCTCCGGCGTCCAGAACCCCGCTCCTGACAGTACGACGAACGACGGGTGGCCCGATCGACAAGACTTGGAGAGGATATGCTCCGGCGATGAACATCACCTCCCTCGACGCCCTGCGCGCGCTCTACGGCACGCCCGGGGAACGCGCCGTCAAGAAGCAGCTCTCCGCGCTGGACCGCCACTGCCGGCGATTCATCGAGCTCTCGCCGTTCCTCGTCCTCGCCACCACCGGGGCAACGGGTACGATGGATGCCTCGCCGCGCGGCGGCGTGCCGGGCTTCATCAAGATTCCGGATGAGCGCACGCTCCTCGTCCCCGACGCGCCGGGCAACAACCGGCTGGATTCCCTGGAGAACATCGTGACTTCGGGACGGGTGGGCCTGCTCTTCCTGGTTCCCGGCGTCGATGAAACGCTGCGCGTGAATGGCTCCGCCGTCCTGTCGCAGGCGGCGGACGATCTCGCGCTCTGTACGGACGATCGCCGGGCACCCAAGATCGTCGTCCGGGTCACTGTCCAGGAGGCGTACCTCCACTGCGCCAAAGCCTTGATGCGCTCGCGTCTGTGGAGCCCGGAGCACCACGTCGACCGTTCGCTCCTGCCGACCCTGGGCCAGATGATCAATGACCAGACCGGCATCCAGGTTCCCGCGGAGACACAAGAAGAAATGGTCAAGCGCTACGGCCCTGACCTGTAAGCCGACAGCTCAGGGGACGCAGGCCCGCCGGTCTCCGATCGGTCCGATGCAGCCGCCGTAGTAGAGCACCTTCTCCTGGAGGACTCCGTAGCAGGTCGGGCAGACGGCGCGGCTGGCACCGACGCTCAGGAGCGCGTTCTGCGGCGGATTGGCGTGGCGGACGACTTTCCGCTCCGCGTGGTTCTCGCACTTGTCGGCTCCGTTCGCGAGGTTGCCCAGGAAGTTGCCGTCGATGCCGAAGTAGGCGGAGGCGACGATCCCCAGGAATTCGAACAGCTTTTCGAGGCGGCTGCCGCTCAGCGCCCAGGCCAGCTCGCGCGGTCCTGCCTTGAACATCGCGGCTTTCGACAGGAGGATCTTCTTGCCCGCCTCGGTGCGCGGATCGACCTGCCAGTCGGCGAGCGGTATGTCGAGTGGCTTCTTCACGATCCAGCCGAAGGCGACAGTGATCTTGTCGGCCTTGCCTTCCCAGGGCGGCGTGCCCTTCTTATTGAACGGGTTCGGGATCTTCTGGTTGGCCAGCTCCCGCCACGCGGCGTCGACCGACATCGCCAGGATCACGTTGAGGACGCAGGAGAGCAGCGTCTCCGAGGCCCGGCCGACGTAGTACCCCTCGATCGTCGCGTTTTCGCTGCTCTGCTTGGAGATCGTGCCGTATTCGATCACGACCGAGAAGCCGGACGGATCGTAGGCGTTGATCGGATTCGCTCCCGCGTAGGTGTAGCGGTTGAGATCGACCGGATCGTTCAGACGGAACGTCGCGACGTCGCGGGTCAGGAACCGGCCGGTGCTCGGGCTGAAGTGACGGGCTCGCAGATATTGCAGGGACGTCGTGCTGTCGGTCCACTGCGCGCGATAACCGAACGGATTGACCGTGGAGCCCTGGGTCAGCGTGCGGGTTCCCCAGGCGTCGTAGCGGTAGCGGTCCGTCTGAACGCCCGCGGCGTTCGTCAGGCCGACGACGCTTCCCAGGCCGTCTTCGATGTAATACGAGGGCGTCGTGCCGAGCTGCTGCACCAGATCGTCACCCGCGTAGGAGTAGGCGATCGAGGCGCCGGCGTTGCTCGATTCGTAGACGACGTCGCCGAACGGGCTGAGCTCGTTCCAGGCATAGCTGCGGACGGAGGTGCCGGCCGTCTCGCGCACCAGGCGGCCGTCGGCGTCATAGCCATAGGCCGCGGACTGGCCGTTCGGCATCACGGCCGTGGCGAGGTGGTTGGCCGCGTCGTAGCTGTAGGTGGTCGTGCTGGAGCCGTCCGTGACGCGGACGAGGTTGCCGCGGGCGTCGTAGGCGTATTGCGCCGAGCCCGCCGACGTGAGCTGGTCGAGCTCGTTGTACTGATAGGCGACGGTGGTCCCGTTGCGGCTCGCCGACGTCCGGTTGCCCACCTGATCGTAGGCATATCCCAGCTCGGAGAGCGTGGTGCCGGAGCCGTTGGTCACGGTCTCCTGGATGAGGCGCGACGCGTCGTCGTAGGTCCAGCTCGTGCGCGTGCCGCTCGCCTCCTGCACGCTCAGCCGCTGGCCGGCCGGGCTGAACGTATAGACGAACGATTCGAACGATGCCGCGGCGCCGAGATGATGGGAGACGCTGGTCAGGCGGTCCATCGCATCGTAGCCGTAATCGGTGATCACTCCGTTCGGCAGTTGCCGCTGCGTCAGCCGGCCGCCGAGATCGTAGGTGTAGTTGGTCACGTCGCCGCCGGGACCCGTCACCGTCTTCAGGCGGTCGAGAGCGTCATAGGTATAGCCGGTGGTTCCGCGGGGCGTGGTGATGGAGGTGATGTTGCCGGCCGCGTCGTACCCGTAGCTGACCGCGACTCCGTTCGGCTGGGTGATCCGGCTCAGGCGGTCGAGATCGTCGTACTCGTACTGCGTGATGCCCGCTTCCGTGGCCGCGGTGAGGCGCTTGCCGGTCCCCGAGTACGTGAACGTCGCCGCCTTGCCGTCGAAGTAGTCGACCCGCAGGAGACGGTCCATGCCGTCCCACGTGAGGTGGTTGACGTTGCCGTCGGTCAGCCGGATGTCCACGACATGGCCGACGAGGTCGTAGGTGTACTGCTCGAAGGTGCCGCCGGGGAGGATCTTCTTCACCAGGCGGTCCTCGCCGTCGTACTCGTAGCGGGTCTCGTGACCGTTCGCATCGATCACGCCGGTGAGATTGCCGACCTCGTCGCGCACGTAGCGCGTGATATGCCCGGCCGGATCGGCGACGGAAGCGATCTCGCTGTGCTCGTCGTAGGCGTACGACACCGTCTTGCCGTCCTCGTTCGTGGAGGAGCGCAGGAACAGGCCGTCATAGGTGTGCGAAACAGACGTTCCGTCCGGATTGATCAGCGAGGTCGGCCGGCCGCGCACGTCATAGCGCGCCTCGCGCTTGAGATTGTCGGCGCGGGTGACCGCCGTGACCTGGTTCTTCGCGTCGTAGGTCAGGGTCGAGGTCCGGCCGGCGGCGTCGCGGATCGACTTGATGCGGCCGGCGTCGTCGTGCGTGAACACGGTGGTGTTGTTGCGCGCATCGACCACGCTGGTGAGGCGGCCCGCCGGATCATAGGTATACGTCGTCGTCGTCGCGGAGGGCGTTCCGAACCCGCTCGTCGCGGTGACGAGCTGGCCCGCCTTGTCCCAGACGAATTTCTGTACGTTGCCTTCCCCGTCCGTCTTCGAAAGGAGCCGGCCGGCGAAGTCGTAGGTCATCTCGACCCGCGATCCGTCAGGATAGGTCGTCGCGGTCAGGCGGTCGCCGGCGTCGTATTCATGGACGAAGAGCTTGCCGTTCGCGTCGGTTTCGCTCGCGCGGTTGCCGTTGGCGTCGTAGGTGTACGTCAGCGTGGCGCCAAGCGAGTCGCGGCGCCCGGTGAGATTTCCCAGCGAATCGTGCTCCCAGGTCATCGCGCCGTGCCGGCTGTCGCTCATCGAGGTCAGGTTGCCGAGCTCATCGTAGGCCTGCGTCCTCGCAAAGCCGCTGTGGTCGACGAGGCCGGTCGCATTGCCGCGCGCATCGTAGGTGAACTGGGCGGTGCGGCCGCTCGGCAGCGTCACGCTCGTCTGGCTGCCCTTGGCATCGTGGGTGACGGCCGCGAGCTGCCCGAGCGCATCCTGCAGGCCCGACACGTTGCCTCCGGCGTCATACTGGAACGTCTTCACCTGGTTGAGCGCATCGGTGATCGAAAGCAGCCGGCCGCGCGCATCCCAGCTCCGGGCTTCCGTGTTGCCGAGGGGATCCTTGGTCGAGGTCAGGTTTCCGTTTGCGTCATAGGTGAACGTCCACGTTTTCCCGAGCGGATCGGTGCGCGTGAGCATGTTCTGGTTCGCATCGTAGGTGACCGTGGTGATGCGGTTGAGCTGGTCCTTGATGCTCACCGGATTGCCGAGGGCGTTGTCGGTGCGCACCATCACGCCGCCGTCGGGGAAGGTGGTCGTCGTGGTCCGCGCGCTGACGTTGTATGCGTACTGCGTGGTGTTGTTCATCCGGTCGGTCTCGCTCTGGAGCCGGCCGTCCGGATAGTAGGTGGCGGACGTCGAGCCGCCGCGCGGATCGATCTCACGGGTCAGATAGTGGCCGGTCGCGTATTCGTACTGCACCGGCGTGCCGACCGCCGGCGGCTGGAGAGCCGTCAGGTCGCCGTTCGCGTCATAGGTGTAAGCATAGGGATTGCCGGCCGGATCGGTGATGCGCGTGATGCGGCCCTGCGCGTCGCGCACGAACGGCACGGTGATGCCGCCCCCGCTGCTCGTGATGCCGTCGCGCGTGAACGTCAGCGTATTGCCGTTCAGATCCTTGATCGACTTCATCTGGCCGTCGCTTCCCATCACATATTGCCGGCCGTAGGGGTCGGTGTATGTGTAGGTCGTCGGCGCGAAGCTGCCGGGGACGTCGAGGAAGCAGGCGAACGTCCCCTGGGAGAGGATGAGGAGGCCGCAGCCGTCGCCCGTCAGCGTGCCGTAGGTGCCGGCCTCGGGTATCCACTTCGGGAAGAGGAGGAAGGGAAACGGGAACGGCCCCGGCTGCGGCCGGAAGGTGAACGTCTGCCGCCGGCCGTTGAAGTTGAAGATGACGTTGTTCTTCTTGTCGACCTCCAGCCGCACGCTGGTCACGAGCGACCAGCCGTAGCCGAAGTCGCCGATCTTGCCGCGCTCCAGGCTGTCGTAGCGGCGCGCGATCGTCACCGGCATGCCGGCGAGCGGAAGGCGCAGGTCGGTCACCAGCTTGGTGACGCGCCCCGGTTTCAAGTCGCCGGTGACGTTGACCACTATCAGACTCGTCTGCTGCGTGCCGTTCGACAGCGTTCCGCGCAGGCGGATCGTATATTCGCCGTTCGCAAGCACCGTCGGATCGATCGTTCCGATCGTGCCACCGCCGGTGACGTTCGGATTGAGCACGCGGATCTCGTCCGGATTGGAGCTCGGCCAGTAGTCGAGGATGCCGGAGACGAGCGACACGCCGCCCGCCACCGTGATCGGCGTGGGCGCCTGGATCGTGCTGCCGATGATCGGTCCGCCGATCCAACCCTGCGTCACGATCGGTCCGATGTTGCCGCCGGGCAAGCCACCGCCGCCGCCCCCGCCGCTCGTGCCCACGGTCCATGGCACGTTGACCACGTTCGAGAACGTACCCAGGCCGGAGATGCGGCCAATGGCCTGCGCCGTATCGGTGCCCGCGAAGTCGCCGGAGTAGGAGAAGGTGGCGCGGCCGGCCGCATCGGTCACCGCGCTGATTTCGCGGGCATTGGGGCCGTTGACGATCAGGGCGAGGCCCACATTGGCGACCGGCTGGCCGGAGCCGTCGAACGCCTCGACGGTCAGCGTCTGGACCTGCCCCGTCGGTTTCTCCGTGAGGTCGAGCGGGCTCAGCTTGAGCGATCCGGTCGGCGGCACGCCGGTGCTGACGTTGCCGGCCGTAACGGTCAGCGCGAGCTGGCCGGCGCAGCACTCGGAATAGTCGACCTCGTACGGGTAGGAGCCCGCCGCCGGGAAATGGACGACGATGCGGTTTGCCACCGGCGCCGTGGCCGCGTTGTAGGCGCCGATGACCGGCAGACTCTCGAACGGCGTCAAGCCGCCGGCCGGCACGTTGAGCAGCGGTCCGCTGACGCGGGTGGCGCCGTTGCCGACGCCGAAGATGAATCCGTCGTCGGAGAAGAAGCTGATCACCATGTCACCGGCGCCGGCGACCGTGAACGAGCCGGTGAAGACGGCCTGGAAATCGAACAGGCTTCCGGCGCCGGCCTGCAGTGAATTTCCCTGCGCGATGATGGTGCCGGTGAAGTTGCCGTTCAGGTCCGTGGTGACGTTCGTGAACGGCCGCGTGTTGACGCCGACGCCCGACGTGTTCCCCGGGATCGTGCCGCCCGGCGGGTTGAAGTTGATCGTCGGGAACGCCTGGATGAATGCCGGCTCCGTGCCCGCGGGCGTGTTGAAGACGCCGGAGCCGTTCGAGAAGAAGAACCGCGCGAGCATCGGTGTCGTCGAGATGCTCTGGACCGGCGTGATCCAGTTGACCGACGCATTGTTCGACACCGCCGAGCCCGAGACGGCCTGGACCGTATCGGCGCCCGAGCTCGCGCCGGAATAGGTGAACGTCGCGACACCGGCGGCATTCGTCGTCCCCGTTCCGGTGGTCGGATTGGCCCCGGTGACATTGAACTGCACCGTCGCATTGGGGATCGGGATGCCCGCGGAATCCTTGAGCGTCGCCGTCATCGCCTGGCTCGTCCCGGTCACATTGGGGCCGGCGATCGCCGGGGTGAGGACGAGCGAGTTGAAGAGCGTCACGTTCGTGACACCGGTCTCCGCGGAGGCCTTGAGGGGCCCGTACGCGCTCCCCGCCGGGTCGGTCCACATGACCATGGCCTCGGCGCGGAGGGTCCCCGCCGGCTGCGTGGCCGGGATCGCATAATCGATCGTCGTCTGGAAGACGGCGCCCGGAGCGAGGCTGCCGGCCACCGGCTTTCGAATGCTGCCGTCGGGCAGCCACACGGTCAGGTCGACCTCGGGAGCCGCCGCCGAGCCGATATTGGTCGCCGCAACCGTATAGGTGATCGAGCTGCCGGCCGCGGCGGTCGCGGGAGCGGCGAGGGTCACCGGCACGATCGAAAGGATTTCCTGCGAGCGCGCATTGCCGGACGTAGGTCCGTACACGGCGCCGGCCGGATCGGACCAGTCGAGCGCGATGCGGAAATCGAGACCGCTCCCGTCGATGCTCCCGAGGCGAGCCCGGTACTGGGCGTCGGTCTCGCCGTCCTCATCCCGCTTCGGGACCTCGGGCACGCGCCACGACGTCGTGATCGCGGTCGACTCCCCGGCGGCCAGGACGAACTGCGGCGCTCTCGCCGTGCTCCCGTCCGGATTCGTCACGACGAGATTGCTCAGCACGGCCGTACAGCCGCCGGTATTCCGGACCGAGACGTCGACCTTCGCGGTCTGCGTGGGCAGGAGGGTGGGCTGCACCTGGGCCGTGAACGCGAGGATCGGCACGCGGATGCGGCTGGTGAAGATCCGCTCCCCCACGTCGCCGTAGACGTTGCCGTTCGCGTCGCTCCACGACACCTCCGCGCTCGTGGTCAGGAGCTTTCCGTCGGCTTCCGCCAGGCGCGCGAGATACGCGGCCGTGGTCTCGTTGTCCGCCTTGGGCTCGATGGCCGGAGGCGTGTACATCTCGATCTGTGTGAAGCCCGATCCCACCGCCAGGCCCGCGACGTCGAACGTCCGCTCCGTGCCGTCCGGCATCGTCAGATGAACGGTCGCCGTGGCCGGCGCGGACCCGATATTCGTCACCGTGACCCGATACGGCGCGGGCGCGCCGGGGCTCACGACCGCCGGTCCGGAGAGGGCCAGGGAGAGCACCGGGATCGCCAGCACGCTCCGCGACGACACCTCGACCGGGAGGTAGATCTGCCCGTTCGCATCGGTGAACGTCACGGTGCCGGAAGCCGTATAGACGCGGCCGTTGAGCGAGCTGAGCCGCCGGATGTAATCCGCCGTGCTCTCGCTGTTCTCGCGCGACGGGATGCCGGGCGTGACGGCCTGGATGTCGACGGTCCGGCTGGCGCCCGGAGCGATCGTGCCGAGCGTCTCGGTCGCCGTCACCGGCGAGAGGCCGTCGAGCCGTTCTTTCAGGACGACGCCGGTCGCGCTCGTCGCGGTCGTCGCGGTCGACGCGTTGGAGACCGTCGCCTCGATGGTGATCTGCTCATTCGGCAGCACGGTGCGCGGCTGCGTCTGCACGGCGGTGACCGCGGCCGGAGCCGGGAAGACCCCCGAGTCCTCGATCACGGCCACGATCACGCCGTAGCCGGGCTTCCCCGGAACGGGTCCGTAGGCGGGCTGCGGATCGACTTTGAGCACGGCTGCGGCGGCGATGTTGCCGTAGGTGTCGCTCCCCGCCTTCGCAATCGCGGTCGAAACGATCACCTCGATGTAGGCCGGCACGCTGAGCGGCGGCGGCCAGGTCTGTCCGCCCTTGGAGGTCCAGCAGGCCGGAGTCAGAGTGTGCGAGGTGGCGTGCGGCTGGCAGATATGGATCTGATTCACCGGATCGGCGAACCCCTTGAAGCTGGGGTTCGCGCGATAGTCGCCCTGCAGCACCTGGCTCGCCCACTGGGCGCCCCAGAAATTGACCCGCTGGCCGAGCTTCAGCCCGGCATCGTTGCCGCCCCAGACCACGAAGGACGTCGAGAGATAGAGCGTGACCGCGACCGTGCGGGCCGCCGGCTCGTAGAACGCATCGCCGGCGAACGAGACGGTCAGGGACGAGGGGCCGGAGACCTGATCCGGGCCGAGGGTGATCGTGGTCGCGGCGACGCCGTTCGCATCCGTCACCGCGGTCGCGGTCACCGCGCCCACGTTGAACGTGACGGTCCGGCCCGCGATCGGCGCCAGCGAGTCGGGATCCCGCAGCCGCGCGGAGACCGTCTGCGGCGCGGCCGTGCCGAGGAGCGTCTTCGCCGTGTATTCGAGGAGCACGTCCTCGCGCTCGACCGTGACGGTCTGCGTGGCGCGCAGCGCCGGCAGGCCCGAGCCGGCGGCGAAGTCGACCGTCACCGGGACCTCTGCGGGCGCGACGGCCGCGGTCACCGCGACCCGTGCGATGCCGGTGGAATCGGTCACGGCATTGAACGTCTGTCCCCCGAAGGAGAAGCGGAGGGAACGCCCCGCGGCCGGCTCGCCCTCGGCATCGCTCAGCAGCGCGGCGAGCTCGATCGCATCGCTGTACTGCACGCGCGTGCCGCCGGTGTAGATGAGGCTCGCTTCGCCGCCCGGCGGCAGCGGAACGTCGGGACCGCAGGAAGCGGTCTCCCACCTCACCGTCACATCGTTCGACTGTACGGACGCCTGGCTCGCGTTCGTCACCGTGGCACGGACGACATCGGCGCCCTGCGCGGAGCCCACGTAGGTGAACCGCGCGTTGCCCTGGCTATCGGTCACCGCCTCACCGGTCGCGCCCGCATTGGGACCGCTCACCGCGCGGAGCTCGACGGTCACATTCGGGAGCGGCGCGCCGTTGGCGTCCTGGAGGTGCGCCCGGAGTGTCACCGGAGAGCCGCCGGAGCCGGAGCTGCTGGACGGGCCGAGGATCAGCTCGCCCGACGGCGCCTCGATGCCGCGGGTGCCGATCGCGCGCCACTGCACCGACTCGTTGCCGCGGCACGAGGAGTCGAAGCCGCCGGTGTCGAGCACGTGCGCGCTGTCGAGGAGGGTCGCCGAGCTGCCGCCGGACGTGACCGTGATCTTCGGGATGCGCGTCTCACCGGCCGGCAGCGAGCCGCCGCAGGGGGCGATCGGGTAGCTGCTGGTGTCGAAGTTGCCGGGCGCCGTCTGCGTCAGGATCGCGGAGCCGTTGGCCGGAATCGTGAAGCCCTGCCAGAGCGAGAATCTCGCATTGGCACGCTGGAGGTCGACCTCGACGCGGTCGATGGTCAGCGGAGCGCCGGAGGTGTTGTCGAGCCGGATCGCGCCGCCGTTGACCGGCGCCCCGCCGCCGACGTAGACCACATTCGGAGAGCCCTCCCAGGGAGTCGGAAAGTCCGCGCTCGGCGTCGCGTTGTCCGCGAATCCGACGGAGACCGCGAGCCCCATCTCCTCGGCCGTCGCGGCCTCGACAGCCGGAGCCTCCCCCACCTCCTTCTGCCCGGCCGCCGCCGCGGGAGCAGCCTCGGCGTTTTCGAGGAGCGGCGCCGCCCCGGGCTCGGACGCGAGGCCCGCGAGACGCACGGGCGATTCCGCGGCATACAGCGGTTGCAGTACCTGCTGGACCGGCTGGAGCACGAGCCCGTAAACAAGGAGGACAGAGACGAGCTTACGAAACATGGCAGACCTCCGACGTTCAGCCTGGACTTTGGTCTTGCAGCGATCAAGACAGCTACGAGCGGGCAGATTTTATCCAGGACGAACAAGAAGTCAAGACTTGCAGATATGCTCACCTGTCAGTCGACAGGTGCGGAGCCTGCGGGGCCACGCAGGCTTCTATCCAGATCAGCTTTCTTTATTTTGGGACGGCTGCGCCGGGCGCCGCCTGGTGCTGCAGCCAGGCGACGACAGCGGCCGACAACGCAATGCGGTGGTCGGCGAAGCTGTGGTCGCTGTCGAGGGTCAGGCTGCTGACCTTGCCCTTGCCCTGGGCGCGGATCGCGTCGGCCAGCGCCTTGTTCGAAGCACCGCCGCCATACGTGGCGCCGATCACCAGCGCAGGGTGCGTCGCCAGCGCCGGCGCCAGTGCCAGCAAATCCCAGTCGTCGGCATGGCGCTCGATTTCTTCCGCCAGATGCGCCGCGTCGGTGCCGGCCAGGCTGTTGCCGAAATCGTCGCCGATCTCCGCGATGGCCGCGGCTCGCATTTCGGGATGGGCGCGCAGGTTCTTGCCGTCGGCGCCCACATTCCACGCATCGATCAGCACCACGCCGGCCACGTCCGGATGCGCCGCCGCATAGCGCGCCGCCGCGAAGCCGCCCATGCTATGGCCGCCGATCAGGATGCGGTGCGGATCGACGCCATACTTCGCGGCGTTCTCGGGCTGATGCAGAAAGGCCATCGCCGCTTCGGCATCCTCGACCGCGCCGGCGAGGCTGAAGGCGCCGGGCGAGCCCCAACTGCCGCGGTAGTGCATCGTCAGCACATTCCAGCCGGCGCGCCGGATCGCCTGCGCCAGGTCGAGATTCTGCTCGTTGCCGGGCAGGCCGTGCAGCAGCAGCAGCGTCGGCTTGGGACCGCTCCCGGCCGCCAGGAAGAGCAGCGCGTTCATGCCGACGCCGCCGCTCGGGATCAGCACCTGGCGGTTGGCGGCCGGATGCCCGGCATCGCGCGCAGGGTCCGTCACAACGGCGCGCGGCACCGGTGCAGCGACTGCCTGCGCGGCGACAGAAGACAGCAGCAAGGCCGCCGTCAAGGTGTGAACGTGCCACGCTGCTTTCATGAGGGCTCTCCGATCCGAGGTATCGGCCGATTCTAACCGATATGCGCGGAATCCAGATTGTCAGTGCGAGATCGAGAGAGCTAAGCTGGCGCGGCATGGGAATCCGGGCGAGCAGGCTCAACGCGTGGGCACTGTGGCTCCTCGTAATCGCGCTCTGCGTCAGCAGCTCGGCCTGGGCGCTCGACCCGGACCGGCGAATCTCCCAGTATGGCCACACGGCGTGGCGGCTCAGCGACGGTGACTTCAGCTCTGAGCCCTACAGGATTACGCAGACTCGCGACGGCTTCCTCTGGATCGGAACGGCCGACGGACTGCTGCGCTTCGATGGAACTCGATTCGTTCGTTGGTCGCCGCCGGATGGGCCGCCGGATGGGAAAGATCGCCAGCCCCCCGCGGTCAGTGCCCTTCTCGGCGCCCGGGACGGAAGTCTGTGGATCGGTCGCCTCGGGCACCTGAGCCAATGGGCCGATGGGCGCCTGACCGACTACCCGATCACCGGTGGGGTCGTCAGTCTTTTTGAACGACGCAACGGAGAGATCTGGTTCGGCTGTATTCAATGCACCGGGAGCATGCGGGCGCTTTGCCGGGTCGACGGCGCGGGAGTACAGTGCCCGGAGGGCCTCGACGACATCGGTTATGTGTATGCCCTGGATGAAGATAGCCAAGGTAACCTCTGGGCCGGCGGCACTGCGGGACTTGCCCGCTGGAAGAGCGGCGACTCAAGGCAGTTCAAGATCCCCGGGCTCGATAAGGGATTGTCAGGTGTGACCGGCGTGGCGCTGGCGGCGGATGGCTCAGTCTGGGTGGGCATCGCCACCCCCGGCGAGGGGCGTGGTCTGCAGCGGCTCGTGGAGGGGGTGTGGAAGCCGTTCGAGACGCCGGAGCTGAAGGGCAGCAGCCTGACGGTGACCGCGCTCTTCGCGGATCGGAACGGCGATGTCTGGGTCGGAACGTTCGCCCAGGGTCTCTACCGGATCCATCATGGAGCCAAGGGAGCCAAGGGCGCCAAGGTGGACCACTTTCAACGGAAGGACGGTCTGTCCGGCGACTCGATTCGGCGCTTCTACGAGGATCGCGAGGGAAACCTGTGGGTCGCCACCTCGAAAGGCCTCGATCGCTTTCGCGACCTCGCGGTCGCCACGTTCTCGACCCAGGAAGGACTGACCACGGAGGAGGTGGACTCCGTTCTGGCCTCGCGCGACGGGACGGTCTGGATCGGGGGCGGCGAAAGCCTGGACGCCCTGCGCGATGGCGCCATCTCGTCGTTCCGGGCCGGGAGCGGCTTGCCGGGGACCCTGGTGACTTCGCTGCTGGAGGACCATGCCGGCCGGCTCTGGGTTGGAACCGAACAGACGCTGTCCTGGCTGGACCATGGCCGATTCGAGCGCATCGACATGCCCGACGGCAGTCCCCTCGGGTTCGTCGTCGGCCTGGCGGAGGACGTCGACAACAGCATCTGGGCCGAGGTCTACGGAACGCCAAGGAGGCTCGTTCACCTCGAGGGCCGGCGCGTCGCCGGAGTCTACCCCGACCCCGAAGTCCCGGCCTCCCGGGTGATCGCGGCAGACCCCGAAGGCGGGATCTGGCTGGGGTTGGGCGACGGCAGACTGGCCCGGTTCCGCGCTGGCAAGCTCGAGTCGTTCTCGTTCTTATCTTCTTCGGCGACGGCGGCGATACCCCCGGGCGACCACCATCCGATCAAGCAGCTCGTCACCTCGAACGGCACCCTCCTCGGCGCCACGGTGTTCGGTCTCATCGGGTGGAACAAGGGCACGAAAAGAATCCTCACGACGCGGAACGGCTTGCCCTGCGACAGCGTCATGGCCCTGGTCACCGACCGCCGCGGCGATCTCTGGCTCGACACGCAGTGCGGAGTCGTCCGGATCGCGCTGGCCGACCAGCAGAAGTGGTGGCGCGACGAGAACGTGCGGCTTCAACCCACAGTCTTCGACGCGCTCGACGGTTGGCTGCCCGGTCCCGCGCCGTTCCAGAGCTCCGCGTCCCGTTCGCCCGATGGACGGCTGTGGTTCGCCAAGGGGAGTGTGCTGCAGATGATGGACCCGGATCACCTGCCCCGGAGCCCGCGCCCCCCGCCGGTGCTCATCGAGGAGGTTGTGGCTGACCGGAGGAGCTATCCGCCTGCCGCCACCTTCAGGCTCCCTCCACGGACCCGCGACCTTGAGATCCGCTACACGGCGCCGAGTCTGGCTGCGCCCCAGAAGGTTCGCTTTCGCTACCGGCTGGACGGCCGGGACGAGGACTGGGTGGACGCGGCGACCCGGCGGCAGGCGTTCTACAACGATCTCTCCCCCGGCGACTATCGGTTCCGCGTCATCGCCTGCAACAGCGATGGAGCGTGCAACGAAACCGGCGCCTCTCTGGGCTTCGAAGTCCTCCCCACTTTCTACCAGACCCGATGGTTTCTCGCTCTGTGCCTCGCGGCCACGGCATGCTTCGCCTGGGCCGGCTACCGCTGGCGGCTGCACCAGGTGACGGCCCGCCTCGAACGCCGCCACCGCGATCGGCTGGCCGAGCGGGCGCGGATTGCGCGGGACCTGCACGATACGCTCCTCGGCGACATGGCGGGTGTCGCCATGCAGTTGAGCGCCGCGTCGCGCCGTGCCGAGACGGCGGGCGCCGCCGACGCCGCCGACGCCACGGTGGCCGGGCTGCTCGCCGGTCTCGGCGCCCAGGTGCAGCAGGCGCTCACCGAGGCGAGGCGTGCCGTGACGGCGATGCGCAACCCGCCGGACGAGCCGTCCGCGCTCGTCGACCGGCTCTCCGAGTCGGCAGACCGGAGCTTCGCCGGCAGCGGGATCGCCGTGGACGTCCAACGGTCGGGGACTCCACGACGGTTCCCGGAGAGCGTCGAGGATGAGGTCGTCCGCATCGCGACCGAGGCGATGACGAACGCCCGGCAGCACGCCGCCTGCCGCAGGGTCGAGATCGCGTGCATCTATGGTCGCCGGCAACTCCAAGTGCGCGTGCGCGACGACGGGCGCGGATTCGACCCACACGAGCAGGCGCCGGCCGGCCACTGGGGTCTCGTCGGCATGCGCGAGCGTTCCGCCGCGATCGGCGCGCGGCTCGCGATCACCAGCTCTCCGGGAGCGGGCACCGAGGTGCTCCTCGCCGTGCCGGCCTCGCCCCCCTGAATGGGGGATCGCAAGTTCCGCCATGTCGGGGATGCGCAGCCAGGGGCCCCAAATGCACCATGGCGACCAGCGTGCTCGCCACTGACGGGGAGCGCGACCCAGGAGGACGCCATGAAGACTCACGCTCTCGTCGCTGCCGCCGTCGGGCTCATCGCCCAGGGCGCACAGTTGGGCGCGCTGCCCGCCGCCGGCCCCGCAACTGCTCCTCGCCCCACCCAGACCACGGCAGCACGGCCGACGATCGTCCTCGTCCACGGCGGCTTCGTGGACGGCTCGGGCTGGCAGGGGGTCTACGGGATGCTGCGCAAGGACGGGTACACCGTTCGCGTCGTGCAGAACTCGACGACCTCGCTCGCCGACGACGTGGCCACCACCCGCCAGGTCATCGCCGCGCAGGAGGGACCGGTCCTGCTCGTCGGCCACTCGTACGGCGGCGTGGTGATCACCGAGGCAGGCAATGACCCGAAGGTCACCGGTCTCGTCTACATCGCCGCCTTCGCCCCCGATCGGGGCGAGTCGGTGTCGTCGCTCATCAAGAACCCTCCGCCCGGTGCGCCGGTTCCGCCGATCCTCCCTCCGCAGAACGGCTTCCTGCTGCTCGATCACGATAAGTTCGCAGCGTCGTTCGCCGCCGACGTGAACGCCGAGACCGCGCGGTTCATGGCCGACTCGCAGGTGCCCTGGGGCGTCGCGGCGCTCGAGGGTGCCGTTTCGGAGCCTGCGTGGCGCACCAAGCCGTGTTGGTACCTCGTCGCGACGGACGACCACATGATCCCGCCGCCGGCGCAGCGCGCGATGGCGAGCCGCGCGGGGGCGACGGTGACCGAGACGCCCGGCAGCCACGCGGTCTACGTCTCGCGGCCAGCCGCGGTGGCGGCGATCATCGCCAAAGCGGCCTCCGGGGCGCGCGCGACCGCGGCCGCGAAGTAAGCACGCTACGATACGGCCGGTGGGAGGCATTTGTCGGAGGCATCTGTCGGAGGCACCATGGCACATGACGGCGCTCGCATCCGCGTTCTCACCGCCGACGACCACCCGGTCGTGCGCGCGGGGATCGCCGCCATGCTGGCCAACGAGCCCGATCTCGTCGTGGTGGCGGAGGCAGCGAACGGGGCCGAGGCCGTCGCGCTCTTCGAGGCCCACCGGCCGGACGTCGTGCTGATCGACCTGCGCATGCCGAGGCTCGACGGCGTGGGCGCCATCCAGGCGATCCGCGCCATCGACCCCGGCGCGCGGCTGGTCGCCCTGACGACGTACGAGGGCGACGCCGACATCCACCGCGCGCTGAGCGTCGGCGCCTGTGGCTACCTGATCAAGGACGCGCTGGTCGCCGAGCTGGTCGACGCCGTCCGCGCCGCCGCCGCCGGGAAGCGGGTCATCCCGCCGGCCGTCGCAACCCGGCTCGCCGAGTTCACGCCGCGCGACGACCTCAGCGCCCGCGAACGCGAGGTGTTGCTGTATGTGGCGCGAGGGCTGGGCAACAAAGAGATCGCGCGCGCCATCGGGCGTTCGGCAGAGACCGTGAAGGCGCACCTCGAGAGCGTCTTCCAGAAGCTCGGCGCTCGGGACCGCACGCAAGCCGTCACCCTCGCCCTGCAGCGCGGGATCATCCACCTCGACGAGTAGCCGGCCCTCCTCGACTCGGCGGCAAGCGCGAGGGTTTGGACGAGCGAGCTTGCATCTGGCGTCGCCCCGGGGGATATTGTCACCATGTCGCGCATCACCCTTGCCCAGCGTCCCGAGGGCGTGCGGCTGACCGTGCAGAAGCTGCTGGAGCTCGTACGCTCCGGGCGTATCCGCATTCCTCCCTTCCAGCGCCCCATGATATGGGGCCAGAATGATCACCAACTCCTCCTCGACAGCGTCCTCCGCGGGTTTCCCGCCGGTGTGTTTCTGTTCTGGCGGCGCCCGGCTCCTGCATCGAGGGTCGCGCTCGGTCCATGGTCCGCGGACGTGGAGTCGAGCACAGATGCATGGTGGGTGGTCGACGGGCAGCAACGCATCACATCTCTGACCGGGACGCTTCTGCACCCCGCTCCACTCCAGCCGGCCAGTCCCTTCGCGTTCTACTACGATCTCTCTCGTGAGGAGTTCGTGCATGCAACGCCGGCAAGCACAGAGCGCCCCGAGTGGGTGCCGGTCAATCGTCTCGTCGATGCTGCCGACCTGGGCATCTGGTTGGCGCAGTCTGGCCTGGACTTGACGCGACAACGTCAGGCCCATGAGGTCGCCCGCAGGCTGCGCGAGTATGAAATCGTCGGGTACCTCGTCGAAAGCCCCAACGAGCTTGCGCTGCGGGCAATTTTCGACCGCGCAAACACTTCAGGCAAACGCATGTTGGGCAAGGACGTGTTCCAAGCTCTCCATGCAGGGTTGGATGGGGAGAAGCCCGCAACATTCGCCACGCTCGCTACAGAGCTTCAAGATGCCGCAGGATTCGGTATCATATCGGATCAGTGGCTCCACAAGGCGGCCCTCGCCATCCGGGGCATTGATGCGACGCAGTCGCTGAAAGGGGAGCTCCGGGAGCCGGGTGCGCTGAAGGACACTTTCACCGAGCTTCTGCCCGTGCTCCGCAAAGCGATCGAGCTCCTGCGCGGAGGGGCGGAGATCCCTCACTATGAAGTGTTGCCCTATGGCCTGCCGCTTGCCGTTCTCGCCCGATTTTATCATTTGTTTCCCATGCCGAAAGAGCGGTCCGAATTGTTGCTCTCCAGGTGGGTCTGGCGCGGCGCCGTCAGTCAGGCCCATCGGGGAGAAAGCGTGCCCTACGTGAGAAAGAACTATCGCGCGCTTGTGGCCGGCGACGAGGAAGGCTCCGTACAACGGCTCTTGTCACTCGTGCCCTCAGTGCCACCCGCCTCGCGCAACGATCTGGGTTTGAGTTTGAGTCCCTATCGTCCGGCAACCGCCGCAACAAAGATCGAGCTGGCGGCTCTCGCGGCCTTGCGGCCACAGCGATTGGGGCGGGCCGACCCGCTCGAGACCGAGCTGGCCGTCGACATCAATGATCTCTTCGGCATCGTAAAGGCTCGCAAATTGCCACATTGGGCACCAGGAATTACCGGCACGCCCGCGGCACGGACGGTCGCCGCGCGCCTGCTGCATCCTCCTCGCGAATCCGAGGACGTGAGCTGGGCAAAAATTTTGGTTTCGGCATCGGACGACGCCGTCGAATCCCACGGCTTCGACGGCGACGCAAGGCGTGCGCTGCGCGCCGGCGATTGGAAAGCGGCCCTCGAAGCGCGTGCACTTCACGTGCAGCACATCGTCGCGGAGCTCGTGGCGCAACGAGCGCGTTGGGGGGAGAACGACCGGCCTTCGCTGGAGTATCTAGCGGTCGATTCTACGCAGCCATGACAGAATACAGTGGTCAGGCTTTCGTCGTCCTGCTGCACAATGAGCCGGTTGCACACCTTCGCGTCCGCGAAGACGGCTCGTCTGCGCTCAGGTTCCGTGACTCCTATCTACAAGCAACGCCGCGTCCGGTTCTAAGCCAGAAGTTCGAAGACTGGAGCTTGTCCAAGATCCGCCGCTTCAAGTCCTTGCCTCCCTTCTTTCAGCATCTTTTGCCAGAAGGCGCGCTCCGGAAGTACATCTTGAGGGCGGAACACCTCGCAGACTCCGACGTCGAATTGCTCCGCCGGCTCGGTCGTGATCTTCCGGGGGCAGTGGCGCTTGTTCCGGAAGATGCCGCGGACGATGATGTGCCCGGTCAGATCGTTGACGAGCCACCAACGCCGCCTGCCACGCCGAGAGAGAGACTCCGCTTCTCGTTGGCAGGAGTGCAGCTCAAGTTCTCCGCTGAACGGGAAGGACGTGTTACGTTCCCCGCCCGTGGCCGCTCCGGCAGGTGGATCGTCAAGTTACCCGATCGGATGCACCCGCGCCTTCCAGAGCTGGAGCACGGCATGATGCGCTGGGCCGCGGCAACTGGATTCGAGGTACCCGAGACAGACGTGATCTCCGTGAGCGACCTTGAGGACATGCCACCTCATCTCGAGTGGAGTGAAGGAAATGCCTACGTCTGCCGCCGATTCGACCGTACTGAAGAAAGCCTGCCCATCCACATCGAGGACTTTGCGCAGGTCTTCGGGGCTCCCTTAACTCATGAGGCCAAGTACGATAGCTATGGATACCTGGCCATCGCTCGAGCGCTCTCTGCAATCGCAGGGCGCGACGAGATGCTTGTGTTCTTGCGACGCCTCGTTTTCGACATACTCTGTGGGAATGGCGACAGCCACGTGAAGAACTGGAGCCTGATCTACCGCGACCGGGTCCGCGCCCGGCTGGCACCTGCCTACGACATCGTGCCGACAGTCCTCTTCCCGCGCTACGACCAAGCCCTGGCACTCGACTTCGTCGGCGTCACGCTCTTTACTGAGATTACCCGTGACCGGTTTCGGCTTCTCGCCAAGAAGCTCGACATGCCCCCGACAGATCTCCTTGCGATCGTCGACGAAACGATCGAACGAGCCCAAGATGCGTTTGGAGCCTCGGCACGGGAGTGGGCGCTCAGTGCGGAAGAGTGTGCTCAGATGGAGGCTCACTGGCGGCAGGTTCCCCTCCTTCGAGGCCATTGACTCTGAGTGTGTGGCCGCCCTGGGCGGGGGAAGGCCCCGGTCCCTACGCTATAATCCGCCGAATGTCGCGCGCGTCGGGCGGTCGTGGAACAGACGTACGCTTGTTCGGCCCGTTCCGCTTGGACGTCGGAGAGCAGCGCCTGTGGAAGGGCAATCACGAGCTGAAGCTCCGTCGCAAGCCGTTTGCGATCCTGCGATTCCTGACGGAGAACCCGCTCCATCTCGTCACCCAGGAGGAGGTCGTGGAGGCGGTGTGGGGGAAGATCGCGATGAGCGAGAGTCTTCTCCGTACGCACATGAGCGAGGTCCGGCGCGTGCTCGGCGAAGGCGCAATCGAGACCGTCGTCGGGCGCGGCTATCGCTTTCTCCTCGAGGTCGGGGCGGAGAGGCCGACGACGAGCATGCCGAAGAATGTCGAGGCGCCTGCGACCAGGGCCAGTCTGGTGGGCCGCAGCGAGGAGATGGACTTCTTGCGGCAAGCCTTCGAAACCGTTCTCGATCAGCAGCGGCGAGTGCTCTTCGTGACGGGCGACCCGGGAATTGGCAAGACCACGCTCATCGATGCCTTCCTCGCCCAGATCGCCGCGCCTCAGAGCGCCATGATCATCACTGGCTCGTGCGTCGAGCAGTTCGGTACGGGCGAGGCGTATCTCCCCGTCCTTACGGCCCTCGGGGCGGCATGTCGTGCGCCCGACGGCGGGCGCATGGTGGACCTCCTGGCGCGGCATGCGCCGATGTGGCTCGTGCAAATGCCGGGACTCGTCACGGACGAGAGCCTGCAGGCGCTGCACCTCCGGATCCAGGGTGCGACGCAGGGGCGCATGCTTCGCGAGCTCGCCGAAGCGTTCGAGGTCCTCGCCGCCGAGAGGCCCGTGGTCTTGGTCCTGGAGGACATGCAATGGTCCGACCGCTCGACGATGGACCTCGTCGCGATGCTCGGAGCACGCCGCGAACCGGCACGCGTTCTCGTCATCGTGACCTGCCGTCAGGCCGAGCTCACAAAAGGCGACGGGCTGGCGAAGGTCATCGCGGAGCTGAGCACGCGCAAGCAGGCGCTCACGCTGCACCTCGAGAGTTTCTCGGAAACCGCCGTCACCGACTATCTCGCGCAGCGCTTCTCGAATCCTCGGTTCCTGGAGAAGCTCGCGAGCACCATCCATGGGATGACAGGCGGGAATCCGCTCTTCACCGTCGCCGTCGTCGACGACCTCGAGAGTCGCGGGATGATCCGGCTCGTCGATGGCGCATGGCAGCTCACCGCGACAGTTGCCGAGGTCGCGAGCCGCCGGCCGGATACGGTGCGCCAGCTCATCGACATTCAGATCGATCGCCTGAGCTCGAACGAGCAGCGAATCCTCGAGGCGGCAAGTGTGTTTGGGGCGCAATTCCCCGCGGGCTGTGTGGCTTACGTCCTGGAGCTGCCTGCGGACGACGTGGACACGCTTTGCGAGGGACTCGCCAGCGAACAGCGCTTCTTGCGATTCGTCGGCTCGGAGCCCTGGCCGGACGGGACGATCCAGTCGCTGTACGGCTTCGCCCACGCGCTGTATCGCGACGCGGCGCTGGCGCGCATCCCGTCGGCAACGCGGCGCGCCTGGCACCGCAGGGTGGCCGAGGGGATGGAGGCCGGCTATGGCGAGCGCTCTGAGGTGGTCGCCGCGGAGCTCGCAATCCACTTCGACGCGGCGCAGGTCATTCGAAAGGCCGTCCACTACTACTGTTTGGCGGGAGAGCGGGCGATGCGCCGGTTCGGTCGCGCGGACGCGCTCACCCAGCTCAATCGCGCCCGGGCCTTGCTTGCGAAACTACCTGCTTCGGAGGATTCGGATCACGCAGAGCTCACGGTGCTGAAGTACCTGGGGCCCGCGATCCTCGCGCTCCAAGGCACTCAGGATCCGCTTCTCGATCAGACCTTCGCGCGGACCGCGGAGCTGGCGCGCAAACTCGGCGATGACCGGGGCCTGCTCGCTGCTCTTCTCGGCCGGCAGCGCTGTCACTTCGTTCGGGGCGAGCTTTCGAAAGTCGAGCACTATGAAGCTGAGGTCGCCGAGGTCCTCGCGCGGCTCGCCGATCCGGTCGCGGCCGCGGAGGCAACCGTTGTTGCGTGCTCCGCACGGCTGTTTCGTGGGCAACTCGCCGCAGCACGGCGACCGCTGACCGAAGCGTGCACCGTGCTGGACGCCGCAGAGAGCGACACCGCTCGCATCGTCAACGCGCCCGTGGTGGGCCTGTGGAGTGGCCACGTGGTCGTGCTCACGTGGCTCGGTGGTGCGCCCGACGAAGCCATGACCCTCGCCGGTAAGATGCTGTCGCGAGTGGGAGTGCTTCGCGATCCGTTCCACTTGGTCACTGCACTCACGATCACGGCGCTCGCACACATGTGGCGCCGAGAGCCCGAGAAGACCTTGGAGACCGCCCGCCGGGCGCTTCAGGTGGCTCGTGAGGTCGGCTCTCCCGTTTGGCAGGGCCGGGCGATGTCGCTCCACCATTGGGCGGCGACGGTCCTCGAGCCGCAGACGGCGAAGGCCCATTTCGAAGAGCTGTCGTCCACGCTTCACGGCCTGCTGGGAGCGGGTCCCTACGGACGCACGGCGTTCACTCCGTGCGTCGCCCGGGTGTATGCGGCAGCCGGGCACGCAGACCGAGCGCTGCGGGAGCTCGATGACGCATTGGCTTTCGTCGAGGTGAGCGACGAGCGGGTGTGGTCCTCGGAGCTGCACTGCGTGCGTGGCGAGCTTCTCGCGGACGTCGATCCCGCCGAAGCCCAGCGAGCCCTCGCGAGGGCGCTCGAGGTCTCCCGGCAGCAGGGGGCGAGATCCTTCGAGCTGCGGGCTGAGCTGACCCTCGCCAAGCTCGATCGCGGTGCGAAGAAGCGCGCGAGGCTCGAAGAGCTTCGGCGTGTCTACGTGTCCTTCGCCGAGGGCTTCGGAACGGGCGACCTGATCGAAGCAAAGGCCCTGCTGGACGCGAGCCAGTAGCTCACTGCGAAGACCAGGCAGCACCCAGCCGGGCCACGAGCACGCAGAAGCGCGTGGAAAGCGCCAAGACGCGGCTCGCGACGCTGCCAAGCAGAACCCCGCGGGACGCTCCGCGCTGCCCGCTGCGGCCGACCACGATCATTTCGGCGCCGTATTCCGTCGCGACATTCACAATCTTCTCCCACGGCGGCCCGCGCCGGACCAAAGGCTCGACGTGGATCCCACGGCGCGTCGCGCCCAACGCGGCAATCTCTTGGGCGAGCTCTCCCCGCAACCTGGAAGTGGGATCAGCGGGCGCGTTCGCGCCCGGCTCGTCTTCGTAAGCGTGTACCAACGCGATTTTTGCCCCCGAGTCCTGCGCCAAGCCGAGAGCGCGCTCGAGCGCCTCGTGCGCGCCATCGCTGAAGTCGGTGCCCACTACGATCCATCGCTCGCACGCCATGCTTTGAATAGTATTACGGCCTTCGCTCCTGCGTGCCGCGAAACTCCTGCCAATGTCCGCTAATTCTCCGCCTGGCGGCGCCTATAGCATTTGACGCCGTTTTGACGGTTATCCGCAAGACGTTGCACACCAGTCAACGACTTGGGCAACTAGGATTCGGAACGAGGAGCTGAACCTGGAAAGGACGATCATGAACAAAGAGCTGGGTGTTTGGACTGATCAGGACTGCGCGTTGGTTCTCATCGACTATCAAAAAGAGATGTTCGACAGCATTCGCTCCGAGACGACTGCTGCGCTGGCCGACCTCAACGTACGACTCCTGGCCAGGACCGCCAAGGCGTTCGGCATGCCGATCGTCCTGTCCACCGTCGGGGTCGCCTACAAGATCAACTCGCCGACGGTCCCATCGATCGCATCCGAGCTCTCGGGTATCGAGCCGATCGACCGGACCTCGATGAACGCGTTCGAGGACCGCGCCTTCAGTGAGGCCGTGAAGAAGACCGGACGAAAGCGCTTGATCGTCGGTGGGCTTCATACGGAAATCTGCCTCACGTTCGCCGTCATCCAGGCACTGAAGGATGGCTACGACGTCATGTTCGTCGCGGACGCCGTCGGTGGGAGATCCCAGGTGGCGCACCGGACGGCCATTGAAAGATTGTCACACGTGGGGGCGGTGCCGAACACCGCGCTCGCCGTCGTGACGGAGCTCTTTCGTGATTGGAGCTCGCCCCTCGCCGACAAGGCGCGAGAGGTCATCTATTGGTACTTCGCCGAAGTTCCGAAGGTGACGTCCGAAGTGGGCGTGTAGCCGCGTTTCAGGGAGAAAAGCAATGTCTGAAGCCAAGGGTGTTACCCAAGTCGACGGCGTCACGGAGTACAAATATTTCGCGGGCGGCGAATGGCGCTCCGCCGAGGGCAACAGGCTGTTCGACATACACCAGCCATACGACCGCACACTCTATGCGCGTGTTGCCGCCGGCGGCCGGGCGGAAGCGAAGATTGCCGTCGATGCCGCCGCCAAGGCCTTCCCGGCCTGGTCGCAGACCACGCCTGTCGAACGCGCCAGGCTGTTCTTCAAGGCCGCCGAGGTCGTGAAGCGCCGCCGCGCCGAGATTGCCCAGATTCTCGCGCAGGAAACCGGCAGCACGATCTCCTTCGCCACCTTCCAGCAAGACCTCGTCGCCGCCACCATCGAGCAGGCTGCGGGCTGGATGTACCTCCCCAAGGGAGAAGTCCTGGAAACCAACCTTCCGGGCTCGCACTCGGTCAGCGTGCGCCGGCCGCTCGGTGTGGTGGCGAGCTTTACGCCCTGGAACGGTGCCAACGTCCTGTCCTGGCGTGCCGTCATCTCGCCGGTCGCCGCGGGCAACACGGTCGTCGTGAAGCCTTCGGAATTCGCGCCCATCTCGGCGGGCCTGATCCTGGCTCAGATCGCCGAGGAAGCCGGCTTCCCGCCGGGCGTCATCAACGTCGTGACACATGCCCCCGGTGCGGCCTCCGAGATTGCGGATGTGTTCTTCGAAAGCCCCGAAGTGCGCGTCATCAATCTGATCGGTGGTGTGAAGACCGCCCGCATGCTCGCGAAGCGCGCGGGCGAGACCCTCAAGCGGACCACCATGGAGCTGGGTGGCTACAATCCCATGATCATCCTGGACGACGTCGACGTGGACTATGCCGTCCGCTCCGCCACGTTCGGCTCGTTCTTCCATCAGGGCCAGATCTGCCTCAACACGCGCCGTATCATCGTGCAGAGCAAGATCGCCGGCGAATTCCTGGAGAAGTTCGTCGCGCGCACCAAGACGTTGCGCTCCGGGGATCCACAGGATCATGAAACCATCATCGGGCCGCTGATCACGGCTGCCGCGGTGAAGCTGGTGGACGATCGCGTGAAGGAGGCCGTCGCCAAGGGCGCAACCCTCCATAGCGGCGGCGTCTTCGAGGGCCAGATCTACCAGCCGACCATCCTGAGCAACGTGCCGCTCGACGCCGCCGTGGCAAACGAGGAAACCTTCGGCCCGGTGGTGGTGGTGGAAGTGGTCGACACGCCAGAAGAGGCCGTCGAAGCAGCCAATCGCACGATGTACGGTCTCACCTCGTCGATTCTGGCCGGCGACACCTACAAGGCGTTCGAGCTCGCGCCGAAGATCCTGGCCGGCATCGTCAACGTCAACTCGCCCACCGTGAACGACGAGATTCACGCACCGATGGGCGGGGTGCGCGACAGCGGCTGGGGCCGCACCGGACCGGACAGCCTGAAGGAGTTCCAGGACGTCATCTGGATCAACTCCCACAGCGGTCAGCGGCAATACCCGTTCTAAACCAAGCGAGGGGGCCCAGAGATGACAGATCACAGCATGGGTTCGTATGACTACATCGTTGTTGGGGGAGGAGCCGCGGGTTCGGTCGTCGCCGGCGAGCTGTCCAAGACCGGGGCGGACGTCCTGCTGGTCGAATCGGGCGGCATCGACTCAGCTCCGACGATCGGCAACCCCAGCATCTGGTTCTACAACGTCGGCGGCGCGCTGGACTGGAACGTGCCGATTGCACCGGTTCCCCAGCTCAACAACCGCAAGTTCAACATGGCGCTCGGCCGCGTGCTCGGCGGCGGCAGCTCGATCAACGCCATGGTGTGGTCCCGCGGCATGGACCGCGATTACGACGGCTGGGAAAGGAACGGTGCCACGGGCTGGGGCTTCAAGGACGTGCTTCCGATGTTCAAGTCCCAGGAAGACTGGGAAGGGGGCGAAAATGAGTGGCGCGGTACGGGTGGCCCCATTCACGTTCGCAGGCCGGGCACGCCGCATCCGACCGCACCCGCCTTCCTCGAAGCCGCGCGGCATATGGGCTTCGCCCTGCTCGATGACGTGAACGGCCCGCTGCGTGCGGGAGCTGGCTACATCAACATGAACATCGCCGCCGACGGTACGCGCGTCAGCGCGGCGCGCGCGTTTCTGCAGCCGAATCTCAGTCGCCCGAACCTCACTCTGCTGCTCGATACCAACGTTTCGAAGGTCGTCTTCGAAGGCGACCGCGCCGCCGGCGTGGCGATCGTGACGGGGGACACGGTGCGGACCATTCGCGCTACGCGCGAAGTGATCCTGGCTGCGGGGACCATCCATACAGCTCAGTTGCTGATGTTGTCCGGCATCGGCGATTCCGAGGAGCTCCGAAAGCTAGGGATCGCACCGGTCGCCAATCTGCGGGGCGTCGGGCAGAACCTTCAGGACCACGTTCTCGTTTCGGGCGTTGTCTACAAATACAAGGGCAAGATGCCGGACCGCCCGGCGGACAGCAACGCTGTGGAAGCGGAAGTGTTCCTGCCCAGCGGCCTCTCCGACCATCCCGCCGATCTCTGTCTCGTGCTCGAGCAACTGCCGATCGCGACGCCGGAAGCGGCTGCGCGCTTCGGGGCTCCGCCGCAGGAAGCATTCACGATTGCGCCGGCGCTCGTTCAGCCGACCAGTCGTGGACGCGTACGCCTGGCGAGCGCCGATTGGCGCGATGCTCCCATCATCGAGGGCAACCATCTTGGGACCGACCATGATCTGAACGCGATCGTGCGCGCCATCGAGATCGCGCGGGAGCTGGGTCGTCAATCAGCGCTCGACGCCGTCCGCGAAGCCGAGGCGATTCCGGGACCGAACGCCAGCAAGCAAGATCTGGTTGATCTCGCCCGCACCGGGGCGGCCAGCTTCGGGCACCCCGTCGGTACCGCGAGGATAGGGACCGACCCGGATGCCGTCGTCGACGCGGATCTGCGCGTCCACAACGTCCGCGGGCTGCGCGTCGCCGACGCGTCCGTGATGCCGACAATCCCGGCCGGCGCCACGAATGCGCCGTCCATCATGATCGGCGGCCGCGCCGCGATGCTGATCCAGGCTGCCGGCTGAGGAGGCTCTCAATGACCGAAATTCGTCACGCACTAACAACCGCCGACCGAGCGGCCATGACGGCCATGCGAGCCATGCTTGCAGCCACTCCAATTGCAATTACGCGAGCCTCGTACGACAGACTCCTGGAGCAAGTGCCGCCCGTCGACACTGTTGCCTATTCCGACTCCAGCGTCGGTGGCGTGCCCGGAGTCTGGTGCACACCGACGTCACACCGGGCCGGGGTTGCAATGCTCTACCTCCACGGCGGCGTCTTCGCCTATGGCACTGCCCACGCGTACCGAAACTTCGTCGGGCACATCGCCGCGCGATCCGGCGTGCCCGCTTTCGTCGCGGACTATCGTCTCGCTCCGGAGCATACGTTCCCTGCCGCGCTCGACGACGCCCGCGCGGCCTATCGCGGCCTTACCGCTCAGTTTGGCGCGCGACACGTAGCGCTCGTCGGCGATTCCGCCGGAGGAGGCCTTGCGCTGTCGCTGCTGAAGGAGGAACCGGGTCCCGGCTGCGGTGTTCTGCTGTCACCGTGGACGGATCTCGCGCTCACCGGAGGGAGCCTCGAGAGCAAGGCCGCGGACGATCCCTTGATGACGAGACCGGCTCTCGAAGCGAGCGCCCATCAGTACCTCGGTGATCACGATCCTCGGGACCCGCGCGCATCCCCGCTCTACGGTCCGACAGGCGGAACGCCTCCCATCCAGGTTCATGTCGGGACTGCGGAGATCCTCCTCGACGACTCGCTTCGGCTCGATTCCAACGACCGTATCGAGGTGCACACATGGGAGGACATGCCCCACGTCTTCCCGAGCAACATCGGCCTCTTCGAGGCCGCGCAAGCGGCCCACGACCTCATTGCCGGGTTCCTCCGTGCGGAGCTCGCGATCTGAAAGGACTATCCCATGAACAACGAGCAGATCATTCGCAGGGCGTACGAGCTGGCTGAGAAGGTGGACGTCAAGGGTTGGGTTGACTGCTTCACGCCCGACGGAACGTTTACCGACATGTCGATCGGCGTCACGTACCGCGGGCCCGACGGCCCCACCGGCGTCGGCCAGACGGTCGAGGTCTATGCGAAGGCGTTCCCGGACATGCATCGTGAGCTGTACCGGTTCTTCAGCGTCGGGGACGTCGTCGTCGTGGAGCTCGCCCTCCAGGGCACGCATGAGGGGCCCCTGCCGACGCCGATGGGCATCCTTCCACCAACGGGCAAGCGGATGGACGCGCCGTGCTGTGATGTCTTCCGTCTCGTGAACGGCAAGATCCAGTCGTTCAACTGCTACCCCTCGGGAACGGTGATCTTCGCGCAGCTCGGCGTGCTCTCGAACATCGAGGCAGCGATCGCGGGCTCGCAGGTGGCGCAATGAAGCGACGCGCTCGAACCGTCGGGGTTGTGCTCGCGTTGTCCTGCGGACTCAGCAGGAGCCTCGTGGCCGGAGAGGGTCCCACGAAGCCGCCATCAGACCTCCGGATGGTCCGGTTCGAATTCGACAACGACAACCTCGCCGGATCCGACGACGGGTTCACGGCTGGCTGGAGTCTGCAGTTGCACTCTCGACTGATGGATCGCTGGAAACCGGCAAACGAGAAGTGGCTCGGCGCCTTGCCGACTCTCGGCGACGATGGCGAGGGCGGCAGGATCGTTCGCTGGGCGCTCGGCATCAGCCAAATCATCATCACGCCGAGGGACATCACGATTGCCGAGCCCCAGCCCAACGACTCCCCTTGGGCCGGCATGCTCGGCCTGACCGGCACGGGGTCGAGCTACGACAACAGAAGGCTTGCCGCGCTCCAGCTCTATCTCGGGTGTCTGGGACCTTGCTCCCAGGCCGAGCGTGCTCAGAAGTTCGTCCACCGGGATCTTGGACTCGCCGCCACGCCGAGAGGGTGGAAGAACCAACTCTCGAACAAGGCCTTGGTCAATCTGAACTACGAGTACCGGCGGAAGTTACTTGCACCGGAAGCCGCCGCCTATGCTCCTGGACGCTTTGCCACCGACCTCTCCCTGGGCGGCTCTGGAGCGGCTGGTAACCTGACCACGCGCTTGACTGGCGAGGTCGAGCTGCGCTTCGGCTGGGGGTTGCCGATGGGATTCACCAAGATCCCCGACCCGCCCGGACTCGGCATGGTGCTGGACCCGATCTATCTCGATACCCGGAAGCCGTCGGAGGGGTGGGACCGCTGGCGGCTTTTCTTTACCGTCGTGGCGCGCATGCACGAGATCAACTACCTCGCCGGAGCCGAGGGCGGGCCGACCGAGAATGGCGGGGAGTTCCCAGCCTTCGATTCGTACCCTGGTCGCAAGGAGGTGCTCGTCGGGCTGCACTGCGGCCGCTTGCCGTACAGCCTGCATCTCACGTACTACCGCTATCTCGGGTCGGCGCTTCCTCCCGGCTTCCACTCGACTCTGGATTGGGTGAACTTCTCCTTCGAATACCGCTTCTAACAGGTCGTGAACGGCAAGATCCAGTCGTTCGACTGCTACCCCTCGGGAACGGTGATCTTCGCGCAGCTCGGCGTGCTCTCGAACATTCACGCCACACAAACCGAGGTTCATGCTACGCAAACCAAGGTTCACGTCACGCAAACCGAGGTTCACGCCACGTAAACCGAGGTTCACGCTACGCAAACCGAGGTTCAAGCCACGCAAACCGAGGTTCACGCCACGTAAACCGAGGTTCACGCTACGCAAACCGAGGTTCACGTCACGCAAACCGAGGTTCACGCCACACAAACCAAGGTTCACGCCACGTAAACCGAGATTCACGCCACGTAAACCGAGGTTCACGTCACGCAAACCGAGGTTCACGCCACACAAACCAAGGTTCACGTGCCGAAGGTGAGCCCTGTGCCGGCGACGTAGGCCGAAGAGAACCACGAGAATTCGGCCCAGGCCCAACAGATGGCAAAGCTCGCAAAGCCGAAGCCGAGCAACGCTGCGACGTAGTGGCCGTGGGCGAGGGCCTCAGCCAGTTGCTAGGCTGCCCGGCCAAAGCTGGTCGCAAACGTCAGGTCGAAGAGCACCTCGAGAGCGTCTTCCAGAAGCTCGGCGCCCGGGACCGCACGCAAGCCGTCACCCTCGCCCTGCAGCGCGGGATCATCCACCTCGACGAGTAGGGGCCGGCGAGGGTGCGAACCGTTCGGGCCGCCGAGCTGTTTTCGCCCTCAACGGTGTACAAGCCTCAGAACAGCCCGATTGGCAGAACGAACCCGGCTCGTTGCAGGTGTGGACTCACGCGTGCCGGTCGAGCCTGCGGACACGGACCACCGTGGCTGGCAGGGCGAGGATCTCCGGATCGCCGGTAATGACAGGTGCCTTCTCCGCCCGGCCGGTGGCGACGGCAAAGGCATCAGCATAGGAGAGAGGGTGCCTCGCTTTGACTCGCGCGGCTTCAAGGACCAAGGACTCGCGAGCCGGTACGATCTCGATCGGAAGCGCCTTCACCAGACCGAGGCGTTCCTCGGCCTGAGTGGCATCAGTGAGTTGGATCAGGCGAGAGAAGACCTCTCCAAGGTTGACCACGTTCAGCAGCAGGCGAAGGTTGCCACTTTGAGCGCGGCGGAGAAAGCGGCGCATCGCAGCCGCACCAGGCTCCTCGGCCCGCAGGAACGCCAGGATCGCCCAGGAATCAACGACCGCGACGTTGCCAGCGCTCATCGGCTGCGATTTCGGCTCGGTGCTCAGCTTCGAGGTCCGCAAGAGGATCTCGCGGAATATCCTTCAAGCAGCCATACAAGGTGTCGATGGCATCCTCGGCCTCGAACGGAGTCAAGCGCACGGCACCACCGTCCATGATCTCGACGGCAAGCTGAGTTCCCGACATCCACCGGAGCTGGTCACGCACGGGCTTGGGAATGACGACCTGCCCCTTGCTGGTCACACGGGTTGCGGACTTCATGAGTGTCATCTTACCAAGGATGTAAGACCGCGTCCATCCGAGCCTCAGCCGGGCAAGGCTCTCCGAGCGCGCCCGCTGACGATCTTTGGCGTCCACCGGGAGGCTGGACTGACAATTCGTTGCCCGAGCCTCCCTTTTCATCCTTCAAAACCGCCACGGAACCTTGGCGCGACGCTTGCTAAAACCCTTGAGGGTCAAAGGCTCACGCCATGCCGAACAGGGAACACCGGAGGGAAGCCGCGCGCGTCCGGAGGCTCCGGCGGATCCTGGCGGTCGCGGCGGCGGTTTGCCTCGTGGCCGGGATAGCTGGAGGGAGCGACGCGAAGCCGCTCGCCGCCGTCATCGACGCCCGCTACCCGGCTCCGTTCGGCACCATCCTCCGCGGCCACGCCGGAGACGCCGGCGGAATCGCGGAGCTGCTGGAGGATCTGGGGCGGCCTCCGGCCACCGAGGAGCCGATCCTGCGCGAGATGTCGCGCTCCGGGCGGGGGTACGAATTCATCATCGTCGTCCCCTTCGGGCCGGACTCGGAGGAGGACAGGCCCCTGCGCTTCGCCTCTCCGAAGCCTCCACTTTTCTTCGCCGACCCCTGGATCGGCAAGGGCCTCGAGTGGCTGTTCATCCTTGCCCCCCGGGAACCGCTCCTCGCAAGGAGCGGCTCCTCTGCCCGCTTCAGAGCGGCGCCTGGGCCCGGACCCGGGAGAGACATCAGGCCGGCAGCCGGCGAGCGCTCGTTCGCCGGTTTGTCGATCGATGACATCGCGGTCGAGGCGATCTACATGACGTCGGTCGGCGGAGTCGTGGCAGCGCGCGCCCACGGCCGCCGCTTCCTGATGCGCGACGGCGACCGGCTCGCGGACGGTGACATCCAGGGGATCGCTCTCTCCAAGCCCACCGTCGCCTGGGTGCGCTTCAGGCAACGCGATGACTCGACTCCCGGCTTTCCCTACCGCCCGGTGGTCTGGCTCCTGACCGCCCGGGACCCCGGGAGATCCGCGCGGGGCGGCCTGGCGATTGGAGGGGCGGGGTCCCCGCCGGCCGAGATCCGCAAGCTCAGTGTCGGCGCGGTCCTCGACCAGGATGGCTGGCGTTGGGACCCGCCGATGGAACAGGCACCACGTTTCGCCGTCGGAATGAGTCGTCGCGACCCTTTCCTCGATCTGTCGGACAGGACCATCACGGAACCGCAGGGAAGCCCCCATCCAAGCGGCGTGCCGGGCCTCTGGATCGACGAGTTTGAGGTCACGGCGCTGTTCATGACCCCTGCCGGCCCGTTGGCCGAGATCCGCACTCCCACGGATTCTTTCTTCTTCCTCCGGGAAGGAGATCAGCTCTTTGACGGCGACGTCGTGCGGATCGACCCCCGCGAGGGCGTGATCTTCAAGCAGATCGAGCTGGACCCGGAGGCTCTCACGCCGTTTCGCTCCGTCGTCAAGACAGTCGATCCCCGGTGGAACGGCGCGCTGGTCGAACGCGGTGACAAAGCGGTCAGCGACCCTTGGCCCGGCCCGCCGGCCGGCCCGCGGGATCCCTTTCATTCTCCGCGTCATTCTCCGCACGTCGGTGAAACATCCGGGGTCAGCCGGACTCCGGTGCTCGACAGGCTCACCTGCCGCAATTTGAACGACTACGGGACCGAGCAGCGTGCCGTCATGCTGGAGCTCGCCGGCCGGCGTCTCGCACGCTACTGGTGGGAACGCGGTCTGCTCGCCGAGGGCCGCGACGGAAAGGGCGCGTGGGAGAGGCGCTTTCTTGACGACATCGCCAATGCGGCGAGCGCAGACCTGGCGCGCCTCTTGAGCTTGCCCTCCTTCCTGGGGCCGGGGGTGTCGCTCCACTTCGGTCCGGTTCCCCCGCCGGCCGAAATGTTCGCCCTGCTGGGCGACGCCGAGCTGCTCGCCGGGCGCCTGCCCGCCGCGGCCGAGTCGTATCGCCTTGCGGAGGAGCTCCATCCCGGGCAAACGGCCCATTGCGGCCACCTGTTCGGCGGGCGGCTCTACGGCGTCGAGACCTCTCTCGTCCGCGGTCAGAGCGGTACACACTGGTCCTTGCTCACGGGATATCTGCTCGCCTGGGATCTCGCATCGGGCCGGGTGGTGGAACGCCATCCCCTGCCCGCGATTCCGGCCTCGATCGCGGTCGAGCCTGGGGGGCTTCGGATCACCCTCGAGGGAGGCGGCACCGTCCGGATCGCCGGTCCAGGCCGCGCGCCGCCGACCAGGACGCCGGCCGGCTCGCAGTATCGGTACAACGTGATGCAGCAGTATCGTGAGATCAGGACCGGTGCTCTCCTGACCGCGAACTTCACCGTCCTGGCGGGACCGGTCTGCTCCTGGCAGGTCCGCCGGCAGCTCGACGAGCGGCTTCCCCTCGATCTGCCGGAGCTCGAGACCGCGTCGCGCGCCGCGGCGTTGCGCGATCCGACCCGGCCCTGGCCTTCGTTCTTCCGCGGCCAGGCGCTCTGGGCCCAGGGACGCCGCAATGAAGCCGAGGCGGTGTGGCAAGAGCTCTGGAGGGACAACCGTTGGTCTGCTTCCTACCGCGAGCTCGTGCGGATGGCGGCCTTCCACGAGCGCTGCGGCCAGAGCGGCTGGGCCGACCGCGTCTTCGCGGTTGCCCTGGCGCAGCGCCGCCGTCTCTCCCGCGTCACCCACAGCTCGGTCATGGAGCGGCTCATCCTGACCTCATACCCTTTCTGGCCGAGCCTTCGCGATCCCGAGCGGCGCTATCTCTGGTGGCGGCGGCTGCGGGAGGTCTCGGGCATCGCCCCGGGCGATGCCTTTCGCGCCGTGCTCTGGGCCGACGAGCGCCGGCAGCGGGGAGACCGCCTCCACGCCCGCGACGAGCTGTCTTTCATGAACCGGTCCAGGCTCTCTCCCCGCGATCCAGTCCTCCAGAGCGCCTGGCTCGACTACACCGTCTACGCGGTCGTGGCCTGCGCGGCGATGCTCTTCGCCCAGACGGCGGTGCTCGGACGCCGGGCGATCCGAGGGTTCCGGCGGCGGCGAATCCGCTGGCCCGGCTGGCGCCAGGCGGCTCGGCCGCTCCGCCACGGCCCGGCGGTTCTGCTCCTCGCGGCGGCCTTCTACCTCGCGCTCTCGCTGGCCGCGCTCGCGCTGTCCAAATCTCACTATCTCCGCACCCTGCCTCTTGAGCCTGGCGACACTCCCGCCGCCTGGTTAGGAGCGGCCGGTGACGAGGATCGCTTCCTGCTCGCTTCCCCGGACCTCCTGGACGCCTGGCTGACGACCGGCGTGCTGCAACCGGAGAACGGGGAACCGTTGCCCCTCCTGCTGCACTGGGTGCGGGAGATTCGCAGCCTCGGTGCCGGCGTCCAGGTGCTCCTGGGCCTCGCGGGGATCGCCGCGATCTTCGGGCTCGCCCTGCCCGCCGGCCTCTTCCTGCACTGGGAACGGGCGAGGGCCGTCCTGACGCGATGGGTCCCCGGCGCCGCGCAGGTCAGGGCGGGAGCCCGTCTCCAGGGCTATGTCCTGTTCGGGCTCTTCGTCTTCGCCGTCGTCCCCTTGGCGTGGCTGGTGCTCGCCAGGAGTTGCGGCCCCGTTCCGGCACCGGGTCCCGTTTCCGCGTTCTACTTCGAGCACGATCAGGAAGGATCCCTGCGATTCTTCCTGCCGCTGCCCGACCCTGAGCCTCTCCGCTCCAGGCTCTTCTTTCGCCTCCTCGCCGTCTATCCCCAGGCCGGCCTCTTCTGGTCCCTGGTCACCGCTGCCCTGGCGGCCTCACTGGGCATCCACGCCGCCGGACGCAGAAAATCTCGTGCCGATCGAAGGTCCCAGCCTCAACGCGCGGGTTCCTCGGGTCTGTATTGACGGCCGCCAAACCGGCGGCGAAGAAGCGCGGACGAAAACCGGCCGGCGACGCGCAGCGCTCTTTCCTCGACGAGCACTGAGCACTGAGGGTCCCGGCCCTCTGCAGGCCCAGCCAAAAATCGGCTGACATGCCGAGAGCTCGGGCTAGGCGGAGGGCTGTGTCGGGAGTGACGGCGCGCTTGTTCGGGACTCCGCAAGCTTCTATATGCCGTCGCAAGCTTCTGTGGCCCGCCGCAAGCTTCTATACGCCGCCGCAAGCTTCTATGGCGGTCCGCAAGCTTGTGGACCGCCACCGCAAGCTTCTATGGGGCTCCGCAAGCTTCTATACGCCGCCGCAAGCTTCTATGGCGCGCCGCAAGCTTGTGGACCGCCACCGCAAGCTTCTGTGGGATTCCGCGAGCTTCTATACGCCGCCGCAAGCTTCTACGGCGCGCCGCAAGCTTGTGGACCGCCACCGCAAGCTTCTATGGGACTCCGCAAGCTTCTATACGCCGCCGCAAGCTTCTGTGGCGCGCCGCAAGCTTGTGGACCGCCGCCGCAAGCTTCTATGGGACTCCGCAAGCTTCTATACGCCGCCGCAAGCTTCTGTGGCGCGCCGGAAGCAAGAGCGCACGATGGCGCGAGTGCGCGGCGGCTTACTCCCAGGACATAGGACATACGGAGCTTTCAAGCCACTGCGCAGTAGAATATCCTGGCCATGAGGATCTACCCGCTGTTCTTCTCGTGCTCTCTCCTCCTTGGCGCCCTCGACGGCACACAGCCTGGGCATGTGACCGCGAAGAGCCAAGGGGCGACTGCTCCTCGACGGATCTCGACCGTGGCCTCTCCAGCGCCGGCGGTCCCCGCCGGCCACGTCGACTTCGCGAAGCAGATCCAGCCGATCCTTCAGGCCAGGTGCCAGCCCTGTCACTTCCCCGGAGGGAAGGTTTACGCCTCGATGCCGTTCGATCGCGCCGAGACGGTTCTGCGCCTGCGCGAGAAGCTGTTCACCCGCATCAAGGAAGAAGAGCAGCGCAAGCTGATTCGCGCCTTCCTCGCCGAGCACCCTGCACCCGATACGCCGGCGCGATCAGGTCGGCCGTCGTCGCCATCTCCCCCGAGGTGAGTCGGTCATCAAAAGCGCGCAGGCCCGCTGAGGAGGCGCCACTCCGGGGTGGCCGCCGAGGTCAGGCTCTCGATCTCGGCGAACGCACCACCAAGTGCCGCCACGCAGGTGCCACCCGATCCACCTAGCCCCTGCTAGCATATGCTAGCATTCGTCTCGAATGATCCTGTCGGGGAGGTTCCATGGCCAGCTTGAGCATCCGCAAACTTGACGACGAGACCTGCGAGCAGCTCCGAGCCCGTGCCGCTCGGCACGGAGTGTCGATGGAGGAAGAGGTCCGGCAAATTTTGAAGCGGGCCGTCGCTCCCCCGGAGCGCATGGGGGACCTGTTTTTGAAGGTCTTCGGTCCCAGCCGGGGTGCCGACCTGGAGGCCTCCCCGCGCCAGCCGCATGAGCCCGTGCAGCTCGAGCCCTGAGCCGCTCGTCCGATGATCGTCCTCGACACCAATGTCGTGTCAGAAGTGATGAGGGCCGAGCCGTCCCCCTCCGTTGTGGCTTGGCTGAACCATCAGGACGCTTCCCTGCTGTACTTGACCGCGGTCACGGTCGCCGAGATTCGCTATGGCCTGAGGGTCTTGCCGGAAGGCAAACGCCGGCGCTCCTTGGAAGAGGGGTTCGAGAGAATCCTCGTCGAGGGCTTCACCGGACGGATCCTGCCCTTCGATGAAGCGGCCGCCCATCGGTATGGTGAGGTGATGGGAAGCCGCAAAGAGATCGGGCGCCCGCTCGACATCCTGGACGGCCAGATCGCCGCCATTGCCTGGACGAACGGTTTCTCCGTCGCCACCCGCAATGTCCAGGACTTCCGCGACTGCGGCGTCGATATCCTCAACCCCTTCGATCCCTGAGGTCTTGTTGTTCAAGTAGAAAAGTGGAATGGGGACACTACCGGAGAATAAGGCGATGCGCATCACAAGCGTGGGGCATGCGGTCTTTGCGGCGACCATGATCGCTCTCGGAATCCTGGGACTGATCAAAGGCGATTTCGCCCCGATATGGCAGTCGGTCCCGGAGGGTCTACCCGCACGTGAAGCGCTGGCCTATCTCTGCGCCTTCATCTCTCTTGCATCTGGCATGGGCCTGCTCTGGCGGCGCGCAGCCGCTCCCGCTGCCCGAGTGCTGTTCATTTACCTGCTGCTATGGTTGCTGCTGTTTAAGGGGCGCTTCATCGTCCTCGCGCCGACGGAGGAAGTTTCCTATCAAAGCTGCGGTGAGACCGCGGTGATCGTGGCGGGCGCCTGGGTCCTGTATGCCTGGTTCGCCAACGATTGGGACCGGCGGTGGCTCGGTTTCGCCATCGGCGACAAGGGCGTGCGCATGGCGAGGGTGCTCTACGGCTTGGCCCTGATCGCCTTCGGCCTGTCCCATTTCGTCTATGTCAATATGACCGCACCGCTGGTGCCCGGCTGGCTGCCGGCGCCTGTTTTTTGGGCGTATTTCACCGGCTGTACCTTCCTCGCTGCGGGCGCGGGAGTGCTCATCGGTGTGTATGCACGGCTGGCAGCCGCGCTCTCGGCGTTGCAGATCGGCCTGTTCACCATGCTGGTGTGGGTACCCATCCTGGCGGCAGGCCACATAAGCGCCCAACATTGGACTGAATTCGTCGTCTCCTGGACGCTGACGGCCGGCGGCTGGGTCGTGGCGGATTCGTACCGCAGCATGCCCTGGCTCGCCGTGAACAAGCGCTAGGCCGAGAGCCGGTCAACCAGATTCCGCTCTCGGCCACGACCCGCCATCGCCGAGCTTCAACTCACAGGCAAAGCTTGGGTCACCTCACTGAACGTCTCCCGGGAGAGAGCGCGAGAGTCTTTCGAGCCACTGCGCGGTAGAATGTCCTGGCCATGAGGATCTACCCGCTGTTCTTCTCGTGCGCTCTCCTCCTTGGTGCTCTCGACGGCACGCAGCCTGGGCATGTGACCGCGAAGAGCCAAGGGGCGACTGCTCCTCGACGAATCTCGGGCGTGGCCTCTCCAGCACCGGCGGCGCCCGCCGGCCACGTCGACTTCGCGAAGCAGATCCAGCCGATCCTTCAGGCCAAGTGCCAGCCCTGTCACTTCCCCGGAGGGAAGGTTTACGCTTCGATGCCGTTCGATCGCGCCGAGACGGTTCTGCGCCTGCGCGAGAAGCTGTTCACCCGCATCAAGGAAGAAGAGCAGCGCAAGCTGATCCGCGCCTTCCTCGCCGAGCACCCGTCGCCGCCATCTCCCTCGCGGTGAGTCGGGCATCAAAAAGCGAGCAGGCCCGCGGCAGACACCGCGAGCCTGGACCGTTCCATCGGGTTAGGTCGCCTTACCGCCCGCTCACCACCTCGATCCCCTTCTCCAGCAACTCATCGCGGCCCGCGATCACTCCGGCGAGGGTGCGGCTGACCGGGACGGTGGGCTTGATTCCCACTCCGTGGTGGAGCGAGCCATCCTTCTTCCGGACGTCCATGCCGGTCCAGCGCAGGGTGTGACCTCCGGCTACGTCGAACGGATTCATGCCGCCGTTGGTGCCCGCCGTGGTTCCTCCCACGAGGGCGCCGAGGTGCTCGCCTTCGACGATCCCCATCAGGGTCTCGGCGAAGCTCAGGATACGACCGTCGATCAGGAAGGCGATGCGTCCGGTGAGCCGGGGCGCCGCCGGCGTGATGAAGCTGTACTGCGAATCAAAACGCCAGCCCTGACGGTCAGGCCGGGTGACGATCGGGATGTTGAACCAGTTCGAAGTCACCGGCTTGGCGACCAGGTGGTTGAACACCGTGTCCGTGAAGAGGGAGAAGGGATAGCCCCGCATGTCGAAGACCACGCCGTCGGCCGCGGCGAGCTGGTCCACGGCGGCGTTGAAGTCGTCGTCGTTGATCCGGGTGAGGTCGACGTAGAAGATCCCCGGCCGTACCTGGGCGATCCGCTCAGGCCGCGGATCGGTCGGGCTCCCGAAGCCGCCGATTCCCAGGCTGCTGCCGAACGGCGCGGTGTAGGCGACGGTCACGGTGCGGACCGGCCCGCCGGTGTGCGGCTGGACGGTCAGGGTCGCCGTGCCGCCCGGCTGGCCGCCGGCCAGCTCGTTCAGAGAGCGGAGGAGGCGCCACTGCGGGGTGGCCGCCGAGGTCAGGCTCTCGATGTCGGCGAGCGCCGCCGCGACCGGCCGGCCGTTGAGGGTGAGGACGCGGTCCCCCGCCGTCATGCCGTGCGTCGCGCCCGCTTCGACCGAGGTGATCACGAGCTGGCCTTCGATCCAGTCCCACTGGAAGGCGAAGCGCAGCGAGGGGTTGATGCTCGGGTTGCGGACCATGGCGTGGCCGTCCTGTAGCTCGGCCAGCAGGTGGCGCAGGGTGCGGACGTAGGAGTCTGCGTCGGGACCGACCGCGGCGGAGGTCAGGCCGCGGCGGAGGGCGCCGGGCCAGTCGGCGCCGACCTGGTCGAAATACGGGTAGAAGTGCTGGAAGACGCCCCAGCTCACCGCCACCTCGGCGAGCCGGGTGGTGCGGTCGGAGCCGCTCGGCACGAAACCGGCCGGCTTGTCCGGCACCGGCAGGACCGGCGGCTGGGAGAGGTGCGGGAAGGTCCCCTGGTCGTCGGCCGGCAGCGCGATCGGCACCACGGCCGAGACGCCGCCGCCCAGGTCCTCCACGAGCGGCAGCTCCACCGGCCGCACGTGCGGCCCGGAGAGCTCGGCGGCCCAGTGGCCGGCTGCCGCGCCGGTGACCGGGGTCAGGCTGTACTCGGCCCCGAACGGCGTGGCGGACAGCAGCCAGCCGCGGGACGGAAAGCCCGGGACCACCTCTTCCATGCCCGGGTTGATCAGTTGGCCGGTGACGTCGAAACCGTCGGCCGTCGCCTTCACGTCGTCGAAGGTCAGCCGGCCCGAGCCGGTGACGGCGAAGCTCAGCGTCAGGAAGTTGGCGTCGGCAGGCACATCGGCTTCGAGGGTCACCCGGTGCCAGCCGGCACCACTGGCTCCGATGACAGGTTGGCTCCAAGCCGCGGAGCTGCCCGAGAGGGTGGAGGCGTTGAGGTTGAGCGCCGCGCTGCCGGCCGCCCCGGCGGTGAAGCGCACCGCGGCGGAGAGCCGCACCCGGTGGCCCCGCAGCCGCTCGACGTCGAGGACCTGGGTCGCCTGGGCGCTCGCTCCGTCCGGCGCCCGGCCGACTTCCACCCGCTCGCTGTGGTACGAGGTGAATGGCGTGTGGACATTGGCGCCCTCATGGCGCCACGCGAGCCAGCGGACCGGGCCGCCGTCGCCCGTTTCCCGGGAAAAATCGGCCGCCGACCGGGCGGACAGAGAGAACGGCAGCACCCGGACGGTCGGAGCGATCCCGGGCAAAAGGGAAGAGAGAGCGTCGGCGAGCTCGCGCGGGTCGCGAGCCGCCTCGACTCGCTCGACTCCGGCCATCGCCAGGGCGTCCCAATCGGAGTTGGCCATCCCGGCGGCCTGGTCGCTGGGGTGGAAGAAGCGGACGTAGCCGATCAGGCGGGTGAGCGCGGTGAGATTGGTGAGGCCCTGTTCGGTCACAGGGCGGGGAGGCACATCGCCCGTCGCGGCCGCGGACGGGGCGGCGACGGGACCGAGCAACAGCCATCCGAGGAGGATGGCGAGGGAAAATCGGGTCTTCATGGCGGTTCCTTTCAAAGGCGCCCGCCAATGCGGGCGCTCCTCGACTGGTAACGAGGAGAGAGATCTTCTCCCCTCACAGAGACCGCTCCAGCCGCTAGAATGAGACCCCGATGAACAATCCGCGTTGGCCACTGGTATGAGTGTGAATCGCGTCCCCTCCCCGGTTCCGGTGTCGCGTGACCAACCGCTGCCCGCGACGCTCGCTCAGGAATGGGCGTTGCAGCTCGCCGGGGTCACGAAGAATTGCATCCCGGTCGCCCTCCGGTTCACCGGGCCGCTCGATCTGACCGCCCTCCGGCGCAGCCTGACGGAGATCGTGCGCCGCCACGAGTCGCTGCGGACGAGCTTCCGCTGGGTCGGCGGCGAGGCCCATCTCGTCATCGCTCCCCCGGCCGAGCTGCCTCTCCCGGTCGTCGACCTGGCCGCGCTCCCCGAGGCCCGGAGGACGGAGCTCCTGGACCGGCTGATCGCCGCGCATGCGGACCATGAGTTCGACATGGCCCGCGGGCCGCTCTTCGTCGCCCAGGCCGTGCGGCTCGACGGCCGGGACCACGCGCTGCTCCTCAACGTCCACCACCTCATCTCGGACGGCTGGTCGATCCAGGTGCTCCTGAGCGAGCTGACGCTCCTCTACACGGCGTTCGCGCAAGGCCGTCCCTCGCCGCTGCGCCCGCTGCCGATCCAGTTCACGGACTTCGCCTGGTGGCAGCGCCGGATCTTCGGCGGCGAGCCGCTCGCCGACCAGATCGGCTGGTGGCGGGAGACCCTGGCGCGCCGGCCCCCGCCGCCCACCCTGCCGATCGACCTGCCGCGGCCCGAGGTCGTCGGCACGCGCGCGGTGCACGCCTCCGTCACGCTCTCCCCCGAGACGGCGCAGCCTCTCCGGGCCTTCGCCCGCAAGACGCAGTCCTCGCTGCCGATGATTCTTCTGGCCGCGGCCGAGGCCCTGCTCCATGCCTACAGCGGAGAGGAGGACCTGATCGTCTCCCAGATCTTCGCCGGCCGCACCAGTCCGGAGCTGTGGGACCAGATCGGTCTCTTCATGAACACCCTGGCGCTGCGGGTCGACCTTTCGGGAAACCCATCGTTCCGGAAGCTCGTCGAGCGGATCTCCGAGGCCGCGCTCGAGGCCTACCTGCACCAGGAGGTGCCGTTCGCCCGGGTGCTCCAGGAGCTCTTCCCGGGACGCCCGCTCACCAGGACCCTCTTCTCCGGCGTCTGTTTCAACATGCTGACGTTCGCCGAGACCGCCGACGCCCCGGCCGGCGGCGCGGAGCCTCTGCCGGACGGCCTCACCCTGAGCCCCCTCCCGGGAGAGGAGGGAGGCACGAAGCACGACCTCGTCTTCACCTGCGCCGAAAGGGACGGCGCCGTGCTGTTCGACCTCACGGGAGCGGCCGACCTCTTCACACCCGAGCGCATCCGCACCATCGCGCGGGATTTCGAGACCCTACTCGCCCGCGTCACGGCCGATCCGGACATCCGGCTTTCCCGGCTGCGGGAGATGGTGCGCCCCCCGGCACGCTGAGGATCGCGCTCAGTCCGTTGAGCGCGCGAATTCGCTGGGCGAGCGGCCCGTCAGGCGCGTGAACGCCGTACTGAACGCGCTCGCGGACTGATACCCGACTCTTTCCGCGACCTCGGCCAGCGCGGGACGCTCGCCGCGGAGCATGTCTTTCGCGAGCGCCACGCGCCATTCGAGAAGGTATTGCATGGGCGGCATCCCGACCCTGCGCGCGAAGCGTTCGGCAAAGACCGCACGGGACATCCCCGCGGTGCTCGCGAGCTGCTCGACCGTCCAGTGCCGCGCGACGTCGACGTGGAGCTCCCGCAGCGCGCGGGCCAGCGCGGGATCCGAAAGGCCGGCGAGCAATCCCTGCTCCTCTCTCGCCGCAGACGCCGCGCGAAAGCGCAGCGCCTCGACGAGCAGCACCTCGACGAGGCGCTCGAGGATCAAATCCCGGCCGGGCCGGTGAGCGTCCGCTTCCTCACCGATCAATTCCACGATGCGCCGCAGACGCGTCGCCCCGGGCTCGTCGCGCCGAATGTGGACGACCGATGGCAAGAGTTTCACCAGGAGCTGCGCATTCGCACGATCGAAACGGAAATACCCCCCGAGCATACGCATCGTCACCGGCCCGGTCTCGGTCCCGTAATGAGTGACCCGCGAAGGATCGAAGCCGACGAGCGTCGGGCGGATGTCGAGATCGCTCGCGAGGGTGAAGCTCGGCGTCTCCGGAAGGAGGACGAAGTCGCCCTCCCTGAGATCGAGCGCGCCGACTCCGTCAAGGTCAAGGAAGCAGGCCCCTTCGAGAAGGAGGCAGAAGGCCGGATCCTCATATCGCGGTTTCCGGATGCTCCACGTTCCCGCTCCACTCACGATTTTGGAGAGAACGGTCTGCGGGCTGAGGAGCGAGATGATGGTCGAGAGCGGATCTGACATGCCTATTTCGCCGGAGCCATCGCCAGAGCCACCGCGTCGGCACCGGCTGGAAAGCGGAGCTGCGCCGACGTATCGTTCGCGGCGCGGTACACCGCCTCGGCCACGTCCGACTCGGTCGTCACCGCGGCCGGCTGCGCGAAGGCGGCGAAGATGGGCTGCGCGAACGGCGCGTACGCCTCGGGAATGAGCCCTTCCATGCGTTCTCCCCCGTTGCTCGTAAAGCGCGTGGCCGGACAATAGCCCGGCTCCACCAGCTTGACCCGCACGTTGAAAAATTCGAGCTCGAGCGCGAGCGAGGCGGTAAACCCTTCGATCGCCATCTTGCTCGCGGTGTACACGGCCGCGAGCGGCATGGGCGCCAGCGTCACGCTCGACGTCACGTTCACCACCACGCCCGACCTCCGCGCGCGGAGCTGCGGCAGCACCGCCTGCGTCATCGCCATCACGCCGAAGGTGTTCGTCTCGAACACCTCGCGCGTCGTCGCCATCGGCGTGGCCTCGAAGGCGCCGACGACTCCGATGCCCGCGTTGTTGACGAGCACGTCGACCGGCCCGCTCGCCGCGAGCGCGCCCGCAATACTCTCGGGCTTCGTCACGTCGAGCGCCAGCACGCGGATGCGTTCCGAGCGGGGCAGCACATCTTCGCGCGGTGTTCGCATGGTGGCGACCACGGTCCAGCCCTGCTCGTGAAAGTGGCGCGCCGTCGCGAGACCATAGCCAGAGGAGCAACCTGTGATGAGCACTGTCTTCTTCATGGCCGGCATGATAGGGCCGCACTTCGCGACGATCAATAGCGCGGCGTCTGAAAAACATTCGCGATCGTCTTGAGTCCTTTGGCGACTTCGCCGAGAGGCTCGCCTTCTTGTAGTATTGCTTCCACCGCATTGTAAAGAGATTTTGGGATATTCCGAGCGACTGCTCGAACCCGCCTCAGATGTAAATTCTCGATCCATCTGTCCCCCTTTGCGCCGGCTCGTGCACTCCCCACATGCAGCACTTGGAGTTCTGTTTTTTCGCGGCCCCGGCCGCTTCATTTGGAAGCGCTTGTCGCTTCAGGAGGGTGAGATCCAATGAGTCAGGAAGGCTATGATGTTGCTGTGCTCGGTTCGGGTATCGCTGGTTCCACACTGGCTGCCATCCTCGGCCGCCAGGGCTTCAAAGTGTTGTTGGTCGAGAAGGGCACCCATCCCCGCTTCGCCGTCGGCGAGGCCATGCAACCCCAAAGCTCAATGTTGATGTGGATCCTCGGCGAGCGGTTCGACGTGCCGGAGATCCAGAACATCAGCAGCACCGAAAGGATTCTGGAGCACGTCACGAAGAACTGCGGCGTCAAGAAAACCTTCGGCTTCCTCTATCACGAAGAGGGGGAGCGGCAGGACCCCGCGAAGGCGCACCTGCTGATTCCGCCCGCCACTCCGCTGGTCTCCGAGAGTCACCTGTTCCGCCAGGACATCGACCACTATCTGGTGCAGGCGGCCATCAAGTACGGCGTCGACTACCGCGACAAGACCGACGTCCAGGACTTCACGATCAACGAGGACGGCGTCGTCCTGCACACCACGGCGGGCGAGGAGTTCCACGCCCGCTTCCTGGTGGACGGCAGCGGCGCCAAGTCGGTGGTCGCCAACAAATTCGGCCTGCGCCAGGAGGTGCCGGACCTGCGCACCGAGTCGCGGACCATCTTCACCCACATGACCGGATTCAAGAGGTACGACGACACGCTGCCGCCGGAGGAGAGGCCCGACTTGTCGCGCGGCTGGTACGAGGGGACGCTGCACCACATGATCGACGGCGGCTGGTTCTGGGTGATCCGCTTCGACAACGTTCCGGGCTCCGAGAGCGACATCACCAGCATCGGCCTGACGCTCGACATGCGGAAGTACCCACCGCGGACGGATGTCACCCCCAAGCAGGAGTTCTACGAAATCGTCGAGCGCTACCCGAGCATCGCCAAGCACCTCGAAGGAGGCGTGGCGGTGCGGCCCTGGGTCGGCACCGGCCGGCTGCAGTTCTCCGCCACGGACAGCGCGGGCCCCCGCTGCTTCCTCATGTCCCACGCCCACGGCTTCATCGACGCCCTCTACTCGCGCGGCATGATCAACACCTTCGAGCAGATCCACGCCCTCGCGCCGCGCCTCATGCAGGCGCTCCGCGACGACGACTTCTCGCCCGCGCGCTTCGAGTATCCGCGCCAGCTCCAGGCCGCGATGATCAAGGACAACGATCGGATGGTCTTCAACTCCTTCCGCGGCTTCGGCGACTTCGACACCTGGAACGCCTGGCTGCGGCTCTGGCTGGTCAACATCATCTTCGGCGACCTGCGCATGTTCCGCGTCTGCCTCAAGTATCTGGAAACGGGCGACAAGGCCGAGTTCGAGTCGCTGGACCACGATCCACTGCCGCTGAGCACCCTGCCGGGAGAGAACCTGATGGAGGACCTGTACAACTTCGGCGACAAGACCTTCGACCGCTGGGAAGCCGGCGAGATCTCCGCCCAGGAAGCGGCGGCGGCCATCTTCGCAAGGCTCGGCGAGACGAATCTGCCTCCCATCCACGACTGGAGCGATCCCGCGGCGTGCCACCTCGACTTCCTGCCCGAGAAGCTCGTGCAGATGATCGGCTGGGGCAAGACCGTGGCGCCGCCGTCGCTCCGCCGGATGTTCGACTTCGATCCCTCGGTGCTCGGCAAGCTCGCTCCGTCGCCGATGCCGTCGATGCCGCCGATGCCGCCGATCACCGAGCCCGCGCTCGCAATGGCGTAAGCCCTTCTTCCATCTGCAAAAAAGTCGCACGCAGCCGCTCCGGAGCTTCGGAGCGGCTGCGCTTCCCTTTGTTGACCTACAGCTCAAAGCTGGCGACGTTGGAGGCGACCAACGCAAAGTCCTGCCGGGGGTTGGGTCCTCCACTGGCCCCAGGCGCCTGCTGCGTCACGGAAATCCCGCGAACCCGTATTTCATAGGTTCCGGGCTCTGGAGACTCGATGGAGATCTGCTGCACGTTGTTGGTCGCGATCGGAAAGGGAGTGGTGTCCCCATCGATCACGCTGCCGCTGGGAGAGACGACCTGCAGATACAGTGAATTCTGCAAAGCCCCCAGGTTGACGGCGCTGGGTGAGTCGGTCCACACAAGTGTCACCTTGAGCGGCCCCGTGGTACTTGCCGCCGTCGCCCGGTATCTGCGGATCTCTCCCGTCTCTACGGCATGGTCCGGCTCGTCGGCAAAGTCGACCTGCTCCTGAGCATCGGGAAGGAGCGACTCCCTCAGGTTGATCCGGCCGAATCCACACACGTTGTTGGGACGAGGAGGGATCTCTCCAGGAAACTGTCCAGCCATAGGGGCTGCTCCGTTGATCAAAAACGCCTTGATCAGGGCTCCGGAAGGCTTGATCTGGTCTTGAGCATGGCCACGCTGCTCGACCAGGTATTGCCGGACCAGAGCCGCCGCACCCGCTACGAGCGGTGTGCTCATGCTGGTACCGCCACTCCAGACATACAGCCCTTTCAGCGGATGGCCAGCTTCCACTTCACCCCAAAGCAGCGAGGGTGGAGGGATCGTGGTACGCGTCGAGAGGATGTTGGTCCCCGGCGCGACCACGTCCGGCTTGATCCGCCCATCATCCGTCGGGCCGCGCGAGGAGAACGCGGCCATGCCGTCGGTGTTGTCCGAGACATGTCCCGCCGGGCCGAGCCTCGGCCACCTGAGCATGCCGTTCGAGCCGAGAGCATTCCAAGTAGCGTCCAGGCCCGGGGAGGGCACGGAGCCGGCAGGACGATTGCTCTCGCTCGCACCGATCGTCAGGCAGTTCTTGGCAGTACCCGGTGAGCCGATGGAGTCCGGGTCGATGATGCCATCCGCATCAGAATCTCGACCCTCATTGCCGGCCGAGAACAGAAGAAGGATGTCGCGGTGATGCCACATGAATTCGTCGACTTCGCGCGCATTGGCATTGTAGGTCCCGGCGACAGAGGCACCCCAGGAGTTCGTATGGATCCGCGCTCCGGCTTGATAGGCTTGTTCAAACAATGCATTCAGATCATCCGGCAGGCCATACAGGCCGACCGGCGGAGGCGGCCAGTCCGAGGGCGGCGTGATTCCCATGGCAACGAGTTGTGCAGGCGTCTTCCAGGTGACCCTCTGCTCTACCGCCTGGAAGAAGAGGCTTGCTTCAGGCGCAATCCCCTGGGGCACGACGGCAGAGCCGGCTCCCGCAGCCGCGGCACCGCTGCCCAGGACAGAGCCGGCGACATGCGTCCCGTGACCAGAGTGCCTGTCCTGGGGGCCATCGTCGAAGGGAGGAGGATCATTCGAGACGAAGCCCAGCGTGTTGCCCCAGCTGACGATCCCTGCGACACGCCCGCTGAAATCAGGATGGATCGTGGCAACTTCACCCGTATCGAGACCGGAATCGGCGACAGCCACGATCTGTCCATTGCCGCGGAACGGCAGGGAATTGATGATGACGGGAGCGCCGATGACGGCAGCCGCCTTGTCATTGTGGAGCTCAGGGAATTCATGGGGCAGGATCGCCTGCACACCTTGACGTTCTGCAAGGGGCTCAATGGCGCTCGAAGGCACGATCGCCTTGACAGTCTTCGGATTCTCCGCAAGCACCAGGCCTCCAGCGTCCCGCACCTGCGCCGCCACGGCAGCAGTGCTTTCACCGGGAAAGACACTGACTTCCACCTGGACACGCCGGTCTGCATCCACTCCAACCAAATCGAGGACAGCCAGTTGTGGAGCATCGAGCTCTCGAGCCACTCCGGGACGGAGCTTCGGGGAGACCTTCATGGCAGGGCGGTAAGGAGTCGATGCCTCGACCCATGGCTGCTGCTGAAGACCCGGCAGTTGGGCGGGAAGGATACCAATGAGCAGAGTGAAACCGGATAGATTGGCCTGAATAGTGCCGCCCAGAGTCCGGATAGTCTCCAGCCACTCGGCCTTCGGTGGGCCGATCAGCTTCAATTAGTAGTACGCTGCTCGATTAGGCGGGGGGGCAACCGGGGCCATCTCCTCCGCCATCATCGTATTGGCGAAGGCGAAAGTGGCTCCTGACAGACGAATCGGAGCTTCCGGAAGCTCAGCCATTTCAATCTCGGCCTGCTGAAGAGCGTTGTGCTGTGCCTCTTCGCAACGCACGAGCAAGCTGCTCGGATACTCCGCCAGGATCTCGCATCCAGAGTCGCGCACAGCCTGCGCGTCCTCAGGTGTACGGACAGTAATCATGAGCTTCGTGGCCATGGCAGGCACCTCCACGTAATGTCTGCGAGGGCCCTCCAGAGCCCTGTCATTGAGTTAGACGGCCCGCGCCAGGAAATTCGCGAATGGCAGCGCCGGCTGGACCGGCAGCGCCATTCTTCGAAAGACTCGGCGCCACGACAATGACGCAACTAAAATCAGGCTTCTAGAAGGAGGTAACGAAAGTCGTATTCGTGGCGCCAGTAAAGCGCGGGAAGTCGCTTATGGCTTCCCCGCTATGGATGGAGGTCTTATGCCACGTAAGATTCTCACGCTGTTCGCCGTACTCGTCCTCGTCGGCGCGTTCGCCTGGGCCAAGCCGCCGCTCTACGTCAGCTTCGCTTCGGACGACTACCACGAGGGCCCGACCTTCACTGGCCTTGGCCCGGAGATCCACGGCAAGGCGCGGGTCGACCTGATGCTCGACCGGCAGGGTGACTTCGAGGGCGGAGTGGTCATCTTCCCGAGCTGGTTCGCCTTCGACGCCAAGATCGTCAACTACAAGGTGATCCCCTGGGGCGCCAACTTCCTCCATATCTGGGACTTGAGCGGCAGCTTCTCCTTCAATCACTACGACGTCGGCCTCGGCAGCCCCTTCCTGCTCGGGACGAAGTTCGAGACCGCCGTGCTGACCAGCCTCTCCCCGAGCGTGGCCCAGGCGGGAGAGACGATGACCCTCCAGGACGCGCAGTCCGCCGACGCGAGCGTGGCGTTCCAGGACGGCGGTCCGCTCGAAGCGGTGCTCAACCTGGTCTATCCCAACGACTACTTCAGCCTGGGCTCGGGCTTCGCCTTCACCTTCACCCACGTGCGGGTCGGCGACTTCGTGGGCTCGCCGCCGCTCCTCTCGGGCGGCCAGTTCAAGGAAGAGTTCAAGGCCGAAGGCAGCTTCTCCGGCGAAGGCGGTAACTAGCCGACCCTTTTCGCTTCAAAAAATCGCAGCCGCTCCAGAGAGCACGGGGCGGCTGCGCTGGCTGCACTTCCCAGCCCAGTTCCCGCGAATTGACGAGCCTGCGTAAGCCTTGCTAGGATCACGCCGCACTCACTTCAAAGGAGCACTCTCATGAGCACCCGAAGGAGCAGCGCGAGACGCTCTGCACAGCTCTCTCTCATGGCTCTCGTTCGCTGTTACCCCCTGGCCATCCTGATCCTCCCGGCAGGTTGCGCGACGGCGCCCTCTCCGCGCCCCGCAACAGCCGCCTCCCATCCCGGCCACAACGCCGACCTGGAGAGGGATGACCACACCCGGTATGTGCCCACGGTGAGCTGCAAGCTGCGGAACTTCGACGACGAATGTCCGTCGCCGCAGGCCGGAGGTGCCTGGGAGAGCGTCATCCCGGCCGAGGGGAGTGCCGCCATCCACAACATCCTGGGCATGCAGACCGTGCATTCCGCGGTGCTGCCGAGCGGCCGCCTGCTTCTGGTGAGCGGCAGCAGTTGGCGCAACCGGAACGGGACCCAGTATTACCCGGAGTATCCCAATCCCGAGACGCCCACCGGGCTGTTCATCCGGGATGAGGACCCCTTTCGAAACGAGAAGCTCGATGAATATTACGAGCTGGTGAACAACGCGGCCATCTACGACCCGGTCGCGAACACCTTCTATCGGGTTCCCGTGCCGGTGCCCGAGGCCGATCCCCAGAACCCCAAGCACTTCGTGCCCAACGACTTTTTCTGCACGGGGCACCAGCACCTGCGGGACGGCAATGTGCTCTTCACCGGAGGCACGCAGTACTACAGCCCCTTTCGAACCGGCAACAACACCTCGTACATCTTCGACTGGCGGAGGGAGCTCGAAACCTCCTGGGCCAAGGTGGACTGGAGGGTGCGGCCGGCCTCGAATCAGGGAACGCCCTGGACGTTCTCCGGTTTCATGAAGCGCGGCCGGTGGTACCCCAGCCTCGTTCCTCTGCTCGATGGACGATTGGCCATCTTCAGCGGCTTCGTGGGCTTCGACAAAGGGTTCCCCGAGATGCATGTCTTCGAGATCAACACCTGGATCGAGGTGTTCGATCCGTCGGCATTCAAGCCTGCCGCTCCGGGCGAGGCCTGGAAGGCGGTCGACGTCGCAAAGGTCAAGAACGGCCCGTTCACGACGCTCATCAACCCCGACTTCAAGCCGACTCCCGGCGTGGCCTGCGACGCGCGGTGTATCGAATCCAACAAATACGATGCCTTCAAGCTGTATCCTGAAAACTACCTTCAACCCGATGGGCGCATTTATTTGACCCGGGAGGGAGACTGGGTCAGTCTGCGCACGTGCGATGCCGCCTTCATGCGGCGCACGAAGAAAACCTATTGGGCGTCTCTCGATGACGGGAAAGACGGGCTCCAGGTGTCGTTTTCCCGTGGGCCCGACCGGGTGGAGGACGTGACCTCCTACGGCACCACGTTCAAGGATCCCGAGACCGGCCAGATCCACCTCATCGGCGGCCAGCCGACCTCGCCGGGAACGCTCTACCCGCTCAACTCGAAGAACCCCAACCACTTTGCAGGAGGCCGGGGTTCGGCGCGGCTCGAGACCTTCACTCCCGACGACAGCCCGGAGGGAGGCCATTGGACCCTGGATCCGGACTTCCTCGGGACCGGGCCCGAGGCCGACCGGACCATGCACTATACCGTCGCCCTGCCGACAGGTCAGATTCTCATCATCAACGGCGGCAATTACGATTTCTATGGGCCGGTCTTTCATCCCATCCTGTTGACCCCGCAGCGCGATCCGGCGACGGGACAACGGACGGGCTATTCGAAACAGACGATGCTCGATGCCCTCGAGCCCCGGCTGTACCACAACATTGCCCTGCTCTTGCCTGACGGGCGCGTCTTCGTCTCGGGAGGCAACACCTCGCGAGCCACGATCACTCCGCGCAGCGGCCCGCCGCCGCCGCATTCTGGGCCGGGCCAGCCGCCGCCGAATCTCCGCCAGGTGGAGAACGACCTCTACTTCTTCGACGATGGCCCGATGGCGAAGGGCTTGCCCGGGCAGCTCACGACGCCGACGGAGAACTGGACGGCGGAGATTTTTTCACCGCCCTATCTGTTCATCGATCCGCTCCGCCGGGCGGCGATCACCTCTCTCGCGCCGGTCGAAAAGGTCAGCTATACGCCATCGGCCACGATCGGCGGCAAGAGCTTCACGCTCCTTCATAGCAGGGTTGCCTACCACCTGGGTCTCAAGGACCTGCCCACCGCGTGCGCGGGGAAGGCTGCGCGCCTGGTGCTCATCAAGCTCCCCAGCGCCACCCATGGCTGGGAGAACGGTCAACAGCTCATCGAGCTGGCCTTCGAGCCGGCCGAAGGAGGCATCAACTTCACGACGCCGGACGCGAAGGCGAGCATGATCCCGCCGGCCTACTACATGTTGTTCTACACGGATTGCCACGGCAAACCTGCCGAGGCGTGGATGGCGCGATTCGACGACGCGGCCGCGGTGCCTTAGCGGCGAGGGAACACCTGAAAAGGAAGTCCGAGCGACGGCGTCGATCCAGATCTGGCCGGCTGCTGGACCGGCGCCCTCCCAGGCATTGGTCTCCCGGGCCGCATTGATTCAAGACAGAATCCGCCGAAGATAAAACGCGATCGCCACGGCGGAAAGGACCAGCAGCGAAATGTAGATCTTGGAAGCCCACGTCCGCTTGCTCTCGAAATACTCCCATGCTTGGAGGACGCGCCGGTTCTGGAGCAGATCCGTCATCTCGACCTCCGTCAGCACCGAGCGGAACGACTCGATGTGGTCAGCGAACTGCTGCTCACGGGCCTTCTGCACCCTCCGGACCGTGGGAAGGTAGAAGAAGACCACGGCCAGCAGATAGACGGCCAGAACCAACGCGGCCACCAAGCCCGCGCGATCACTGACTCTCGAGTCGAGGGCCTTGGCCACCACCACGAGGGCCGCGGCACCGAAGGTCTTATAGACGCTCTCGGCGACCTCTTTGCTCATCTCCATGATCGACTTCTCACCGTCGCGCACTTCCTCCTGAATGTATTCGCGGCTCTTGCGCTGTGCCTCTAAATATTCATCGACCTTCTTCTTGAGATAGCTCTCGTGGGCCTTGGCTGCGGCTTGAAGCGCCACCCTGGCGTTATCGAAGACGGCTTGAGGGTTCGTCAGGGACTGGCGCTCCAGGAACTGTCGGACGAGCTCCGGCTTTTCGACGAACGAGCCGGCGTAGGCAAAGCGGTAGAGATCGTGGAGATCGGAGGCTTTTTTCGACGTCACTGCGAGGGCCGTAGTGGTGACCGAGAGGGCGCCTTCCGGGGAATGGCCGAAGTTGATCTCATAGGACCCCTGGGCGTTCCGGCGGGTGCGCCGCGAGAGGAAAAGGAGAGACAAAAGAGAACGCAGGCGCTCGAAACCATCTCCCAAAGCCGCCAGCCCAGCATCGCCTCTGCCCTTGTGGGGTTTAAACGAAAACACCTCCGGAGTCAGCCACTGGGGTGTTCCAGGCTGCCAGTCGCACTGCCAGTCACAGAAATTGAGGGCATCCTCTACGCGCTTCTTTGACTCGGGCGACAGCCCCTTCTCCAGGAATTCATCGAGCTCGACTGCTTGGTCCTGCCCGAACGCCGCCAACAGGTCCCCGGAAAGAGCCCCCATCATGCCTGGATTCACGAAGACCGTCCGCAGGCCGGCCGTAAAAAACAGTTTCTCCACGCCGTCGAGAGCGGTTGTTTCGAAGATCTTCGCGAGCTTCAGAGGGGAGAGAAACGTGATCACACGCGCGTCCCGGGAAAGAACGCTCGCCTCGATTTCCTGATTGACGGCCTTCTTTGCCAGCGAGACGGTCAGCGTGGCCTGGACGGGGATGGCCAGGGCTGCGACCGTGTTCATGCCGGCGGCCACGTCGGCAAACGTCACCGCATCACTCTCTGCGAGCAAGGTTTCCAGGTCCGCCACGGCTTCGACGGCCGCCTCGGGAAGGACCAAGAAAGAATCGGCCACATCCTGCTTCTTTCCCACCTTGGCCGCCAGGCCCAACTCTTCTGCCCGCAGTGTCAGGGGCCAGAGACTTCCCCGGCACTGAACTTTCAGCTCCAGGCTGAATCCGCACCGGCCCAGCTCAACGAGCAACTCTCCGAGGCCGTCCGTCTCCTTCGCCTGGACCTCCCGCGTGAAGACGTATTGATCCGGGGTCTCGCGGGTTTCCCCCAATCGGCCTCCCTGCCCCAGGCTCTGCAAAGCCTCGACCGCCCAGCTCAGGCGGTCCAACACGGGGCGTGAGCTCATAGCTCGACCTTTTTCCGCAAGCTCGGCGTGAAGAGCCGGATCTCATAACCTCCGGCGGTTTCCACCACCTTGACCTGCGCTTCGTCCTCCATGGCCGCGGCAGGGCCGGAAACCACGATGTTCGAGGGTGTCAGGTCGTAGCGGATGCGAGCCTGCCGAAACCGAAGGGACGCGACAGCCATTGTGCGAGCCTCGGAGGCGGCCAGCTTCGCGAGGAAAGCCGGCCGGTCGAAGCCGGCGAACATCCCGGCCCTCTCGACTGCTCGCGCCAGGGCTTCCGTCGTGACGGCTTCCCCGTCCTCGCCCAGACCCTGAACCAACGGTTCGAGCTTGCGCTGCCAGTCCTCGCCTGGATGGAGCTCTCGGCCGTACTCCTCGATCATCTGGAAAGCTGCGTCGACTTCCTGCTTCACGCTGGGCCGCGCGGCACAGCCGAGGAACTGTTCGAAATAGGCGGCGGGGTCGACGCCCCTCTGCTGTTCGTCCCGCAGCTTGAGCTCGAACGGAGAAGGTGCGCCCTCAGCGGGAGGATGGGGGATGAGCGCCCATTTGAGCACCCGATCCCCCGGCTCCGGCAGCGCCTCCTCCACAGACCGCACCGCCAGTTCCATCAGGATCTGGCCCGAATCGTCGTGATCCAGGGCGATCTGGTTGCGCCGACCGGGATCAAGCTTGAACAGCCCTAGAAACTGATGCGGAGCATCGGGCACCGTAAACCAGAGCACGAGCAGCAACCCCCGGGACGCATTGGCCGGAGACAGGTCGTAAAGGCTCTTCGCCAGCGATTTGGAGACCGCAAAGAACCCGTCTCCATCCTTCACGAGCTGTTCATAGAAGTCCCGGACGGCGGAGGTCCCAAAGCAGGCGGGCCGGGTCCGCTTGCTCTCCTCGGCTCCCCAGGCACGCTCGACGTGCCCAATCAAGAAGGTGCGGATGGCAGCCTGCTGGTCCTGCGGATAGGAATCCAGCTTGACCTCGGATTTCGAGTACTTGGGCGCCTTCTGCTTCTTGTCCTTCTTGTCGACCAGGTGGATTGCGAGACGCTGGATGTCGAAGGCTATCGTCATGATGGGGCACCTCGGACTGCATTTTAGCCTCTTTCTTCCCCAACAGGTGCACGGGGATAGGATCTGGCACCATATTGCTCCAGGTGCGCTGAGTGTTACTCTTGATGCGAGGAGATCGACATGATCAAGAGATTCTGGCGACTCGCGGGGATGATCGGACTGTTGCTCACCTCTCTCCCGGCCACAGCGGCGGCTGAGGATGTCGCACAGTCCCTTCAGCGGCAAACCCGGGAGATGATCGACGCCATCACGGCGGGGACGCCGGCCGTCTGGGAGCGCTACCTGGACGCCAAGGCGGTGTATACCGCCGAAGATGGAACCATCTCGACCAAGGCGCAGATGGTCGCGCAGATCGGACCCCTGCCGGAAGGCGTCACGGGCACGATCAAAGTCATCGACTTCAAGGCGACCGTGCACGGCTCGGTCGCAATCACGAGCTACGTCAGCGATGAGCAGGAGAACTACCACGGCCATGCGCTGCACTGCCAATACAGGACGACCGACACCTGGCTGAAAACCCCCGCCGGCTGGCGCCTGATCGCCGGCCAGGTGCTCGCCCTGCGCACCGATCCGCCGGCGATCCAGCTCCCGGTGGCAAAGCTCGAAGAGTACTCCGGCCGGTACTCCCTCACCCCGACGATCACCTATGAGATCCGGCGCACGGCCGATGGGCTGGAGGGGCAGCAGGCCGGGCGCGCCACGGAGGCCGTGCGGGCCGAAGCGCCAGACGTCCTCTTCGTGCCCGGAAAGCCCCGCTACCGCAAGATCTTCCAGCGCGACTCCGAGGGCCGCGTCACCGGGTTCCTGGAGCGGCGTGAAGCCTGGGATCTCCAGTGGACCCGGATGCCCTGAGCCCAATCGACGACCTGCATGCGAACCATACTCTTCAGCCTCAGCTTGGTCTTCTTCAGCGTCCTCGGCGTCTTCGGCGGCGGCGCGACCGCCGGCCGCGACGCGAGTTGGGACTTCATCGACGGCCAGATCGCCGCGCATGCGGGACAGAGCGGCAGCTACGTTCTGGACACCGGCGATGAAGCGCTGATCGCCCGCGCCTGGCTCGCCGACCATGCCCAGCATTCCATCGAGGTGCAGTACTTCATCTGGAGCACCGACAACATCGGCATCCTGGCGGCGGAGTCGCTGCTGCGCGCCGCCGAGCGTGGAGTGCGGGTCCGCGTGATCGTCGACGACCTGATGATCAATGCGCCGGACAAAACCTTGCTCGCCCTGGCGCGCCACCCGGGCTTCGAGATCCGCATCTACAATCCGAAGACCTCGGTCGGAACGCCGGTGCAGAGACGCGTCTTCAATCTCGCCACTGATTTCCGCGGCGTCAACCAGCGCATGCACAACAAGACCTTCATCGTGGACGGCAAGGTGGGCATCACCGGCGGACGCAACATGGCCGCCGAGTACTTCGACTACAACCACGAATACAACTTCCGAGACCGCGATGCGCTGCTGGTGGGCGACGTCGTCAAGACCATGCAGGCGAGCTTCGACGAGTTCTGGGACAGCGCACTCAGCGTGCGGGTGGAGGCGCGCTACAACGGCCTCGGCCTGATGAAGAAGCATGTGACAGTGGATGCTGGCGAGCGCGAGAAGATCTACGGCGAGCTGCACGCCTATGCCGTGTCACCGAAGCATTTCGCGCCCGAGGTGCACAATGCGATCGACACGACGCCGCAGGCGTTTCCGCCGCTCGCCGACCAGGTGGTCTGGGGCCAGGTGGAGTACGTCAGCGACCGGCCGGGCAAGAACGACAACCGTTTCCTGCTCGACGGCGGCGGCCGCACAACCGCAACTCTGGCGCGGCTGGTCAACGACGCGCGGCATCGCGTTGAGATCCAGTCGCCCTACCTGGTCCTGTCGGACGCGGCCTTCGACGTGTTCCGGCGCGCCATCGCCCGCGGCGTGCAGGTGCGCATCCACACCAACTCGCTCGCCTCCACTGACAACCTGCAAGCCTTCAGCGGCTATCGCAACCAGCGCAGGCGTCTGCTCAAGGCGGGCCTGGAGATCTACGAATACAAGCCGGAGCCGGCGGCCCGACGAACGCTGCTGCAGCGTCTCACGGCCGCCAACCAGCGGCGGCCGGTATTCGCCCTGCACGCCAAGACCCTGGTGGTGGATTCGAAACTGGTCTTCATCGGTACCTTCAACCTGGACCCGCGCTCGGAGAACCTCAACACCGAGGACGGTGTGATCATCCACGACGCATCGCTGGCGCGTGCCGTGGAGCAGGCGATCGAAACCGACATGCAGCCGGGCAACAGTTGGAGCGCGGCCAAGGACGATCCGGACCGATACGTGTCCTTCGCCAAGCGCAGCAAGGTACGTTTCTGGCAACTGCAACCGGTCAAGCCGTTGCTGTAGGAGGCACCGGCCGGAGGAGAATCGCTTGCTTCTGACCATCTTGGCCCTGATGACCGCGTCGATGCAGCCAGCGCCCCAGGCGGACGTGCCCGCGGAAGAACGCCGAGTGCTGATGGAGCTTTATGCCTCGACCCACGGCGAACACTGGTCAGATCACACCGGCTGGGGCACCGGGAGCCCGGTGTGCGATTGGTCGGGCGTGTTTTGTGACTTCCTCGACGCGGACGCCAGGCGGCCTGTTGTCGTTGGCCTGAGCTTGGATTTCAATCACCTCGAAGGCACACTTCCCTCAAGTCTGCCCGAGCTGCACCACCTTCGGTCGCTGAATGTATGGGGCAACCGGCTGTCCGGAATATTTCCTGAAGCGCTCCTGGAGCGCTGGGATCGTCATGATTTCGAGCTCGATGGGGGCGGCAACGCCTTCTCCAATTTAGTGGTCCAGGCGACGATCGAATATGTGGCGACGGGCGTGCTCTGCAGTGCCGCCGAAGATCTTCGCTTTCGAGTTGAGTTTGACGAGCTTGAGCATCGCGTCACCTTGCAGAGCGTTCGTTGCGCGGGCGTCCAATCACGCGAGACGTACTGTCTTGTGCGAGAAGGTACGCCACCGCCGCTCGTCCGGTTGTCTCGCGGCTTGAAAGCGCTGGGCTTCGTAACCTTCCAGGCCGACTATGACTTTCCTTTTACCGGCTCCACGCATGGCGTCTACCTGACGACCGCGGCGGTCTGGGGGGATGGTACGAAGCGGTCGGTCAGGACGTATTCGAGGCAAGGTCCCATCGAAGTGTGGAGCGCCCAGGAATTGTTTCTGGGCTTGCTCCCGGAAATCGCTTGGGACCGCGCATCCCGCAAAGCGAAGTGCGATTTTCAGAAATGACGGCGTTCAGGCCGATCTCCCCTGCCGCGCGGAGGTCCGCGCCTGGCGCGCCATCTGTGGCGAATGTGCTTCGCGCTGTTCATCGCGGCCGGATCGTCAGCACCACATGGGTGCCATGCTCCGTGGAGGCGTGCTCCGTGCACCGGTAGCCGAGGCTCACTGTATCGATGCCCGCGAGGAGGGGCTCGCCCCGGCCCAGGAGCACGGGGGAGATCACGAGATGGATCTCGTCGATCAGCCCGGCGGTGAGGTACTGGCGGACGGTGGCGACGCCGCCGCCGAGCCGGATGTCCTTGCCCTGGGCCGCCTCCTTCGCGCGCTCCAGCGCGGCGTGGATGCCATCGGTCACGAAGTAGAAGGTCGTTCCGCCCGCCATCGTGAGGGGCGCACGGGCATGGTGCGTCAGCACGAAGACGGGGACGTGGTAGGGCGGGGTGTCGCCCCACCATCCCTTCCAACTGTCGTCCGGCCAGGGTCCCCGCACCGGCCCGAACATGTTGCGCCCCATGATCCAGGCTCCGAGGTTCGCGAAGCCGCGCGCGGCGAAGTCGTCGTCGACGCCTTCCCGGCCGACCTTGTCACCGATCAGCGATCCAGCGAAGTCGGCGGCCATGGCCTGGAACGTCTTCGTGCCGAGGACCCACTGGTGCAGCGCCATCCCGCCGACGCCCATCGGATTGGCCAGGTCCTGGCCGGGACCGGCGCCATGACCATCGATGGAGATTCCGAATGCGTTGACCCGAAGCTTTGACATGAGCGGAGCTCCTTTCTGCGCAGGCATCGCCCGCGACCCGTCAGACGACCGTTCGTCCGCAGTGACGACGAACGAGCCAGGGCCGGATCGACACGCCGGCGAAATTTTACCGGCCAATGGGCGCACAATGCGTAATCTTGCCGGGTGTCTCCGTATTCATGGCGTATGTCGACCGAGGCCATTCTGCCAGCAGAGACCGCCGGACTCGAGGCGGAACGGATCGCCCAAGGCCTGTCGGCGCTCCTCGGCCTGGCGATCATCGGCCTGCTGGGCCTGAAGCGTGACATCCGCCGTGTCGTCCCGAAGCTCGCGTTCGTTCTCGCGGCCCTTCCGTTCCTCGCGGCCATGCTGTGGCCGCTTGCGGCCTCCCTCAGCCCGGAGTTGAAGCAGGGGGCTGCTGATGCCTTGGCGGGATCGAGCCTGTCGCTGCCTGAATCGGCCTGGTTCTTCCTGGCCCTCGGGACTTTCACGGCGGCATTCATCCTCTCCCTGGGCTACGTCTATGGGGATGCCAAGCGGCGCGGCATGTCTCCCGGCCTCTGGGCTCTGGTGGCTTTCATGGTGCCGAACCTGGTCGGTTTCCTGCTCTACTTCCTGCTGCGCAATCCGCTCTCTCAGGCCTGCGCCGGCTGCGGCCGGCCGATTGCGCCCGGGTTGGCGTTCTGCCCCCACTGCGGCCACCCGCAAGGCCAAGCAACGCCGGTCTAGTCCGCGGACTTTTCCTCCGCGGGCTTGATCCCCAGCTTCTCCAGGAAGGCCTTCCAGTAGGGATTGGAGACTTTGTCCGGCCTGTAGATGGGGTGGCCCAGCGTCTTCCCCCGAACGTCATGATCGTGCATGTGTTTCTGCTTGGCCTTCGGGACGGGACGCGTGTCGAAGATCAGATGGCGTTTCGTGGCTTCCCAGAAGGCCAGGCCCTGTTCCTGGAGCACGGCGAGGCAGGCCGAGCAGGGCTCCTTGACGCCGGAGACGGCCACTCGCTGAGGGACGATTCCCTTCTTGAGCAGCGTCGCCAGAACCACCAGCAGGTACTGCTCGGCATGCCAGCCTCCGTCCTTGGACGGCGTCAGGATGACGATCCTGGCCCTGCCGACGCTCTCCGCCGCCGCGGCCGGCGAATCGGCGTAGGCGACGTCCAGATCGCCGGTGTCGATGTCCGCCACCGTCGTCTCGGCACCTCGGAGCACGCTCTTCGTTTTGCTGGTTTTCGCCGTTTCCAAACCGGAGAGAGCCTCGGCTCGCGCTTTCTTGTCGAGAGACCCCGACCCTTTCAGCAGGTTCATCCCCGTTTTGACTTTGTAGAGATCGTCCACCTCCACCTTGGCATAGCTCTTCGCCTTGGTGGACTCCTTGGCTGTCTCATACATCGTGTTGAGCGTTTTGCTGTTCCATTTCGCCGCGGAGCCGATCGAGTCCGTAAAGTCCTTGGGACTCTTCATGGAGTTGCCGGTGACCACCACGGTGCCGTCGATCAGGATGCTCTGGACCTCCTCCTGCGTCTCCTTGCCCTCGGCTTGCTGCCCCTTGACCAGCTTGGCCAGGGAGCGCAGCATGTCGAGCACCGCGAGCTGCTCGTCATCGGCCAGGACGCCGTAGCCCTCCTTGACGCCGTGGTCCTTCTCCAGTTTGGCCAGATACGCGTTGAGCTCTTTCAGGCTGTCCTCGGCAGCCTTCACCAGCTCTTCGGGCCCCTCCCCTTCCTCCTCGTCCTCCCAGGCGTCAATCTCTTTCCTTTGACGGACCACCTCTTGGTACAGACCGCTGAGCGCAGCTTTCTCGTCCGTTGTTGCCGGTGTCTTCAGGGATGCCAGCCGGTCCGTGATGCTGTCGAGATCGACGTCCTGGAGCTGGAGCAGATTGCGCAGCTTGCTCCCCACACCGCCGACGAGCCCCTGCGACAGGATCTCGGTCAGGGAGGCGTCGACCTCCGCGTCGGTCAGGCCCTGCACGGCGATCTGCCGGAAGTTCCTGACCGCCCTGTCCGGGTCTCTTGCGGCACGGCCGTTTTGCACGATGTACAGGGCTTCGAAGAGGCAGTCGCCGACCGGCCTCGTCGCGGCGACCTTCTCGGCACCCGCGAAGGCGGCGCCGTCGACGGCGTTCCGGATGACCTCGTAGTGATTGCCCCGGTGGACGAGATCGCGGCCGCCCCGCCGCTGGCCGTTGCCGATCGTTTGGATCAGGACGAGATGCCCGCCGATCACGGTGAAGACGCGGCAGGAGAATCCATAGTGGCTGGCGACGTGGTTGCCCTCGTCCATGCCGCCCCAGGTGCCCAGGGTCAGCATGTCCTGGCGGTAGGCCAGACGCATGGCGTCGGTGATCGCGATGACGGGGCGCGGTGCATGGGCCTCGGCCACCTTCGCCTTGAACTTGCCGCCCTGGAGCTCGGCGAGCGACTTCCGGAGAGCGTCGATGGTGAGCCCCAGCGACCTGCGCTCCTCCTCCTTCTCCAAGCTCTTGAGGCTCTCTTCCGCGCGGTCGAGGCGCTGGGCGAGGAGCACGACGGTCGCCAGGGTGCTGCCGTCTTCCTTTTTCCCTTTCAGCGCCGCGATGGCTTCCCTGACCTCGGCCAGGTCTTGGGACTTGACCTTCTGGCCCTCCCACTCCAGGAGGACGTCGAGCGCCAGACCCTTGTTCCCTTTGGCCTTGATGTCTTCGATCAGCTCGTTCCGGGCCTCGTCGGTGAAGACCAGCGCGGTGTCGATGATGTCCCGGTCGTCGACTTCCGCCCTCTCGTAGGTCTCTTTGCCGATCCCCCTCACCCTCTTGATCCGCAGGGGCTGGACCGCAGTCGGTGCCGCCCTCAGCGGCGGCAGGATGGCGGGAGCCGCCTTGCGCGGCGCCGGAGCAGCGAAGGGGCGGGGCGAAAGACTCGCCAAGCCTGCAGGCGCCTCTACCGGGGCGCGGCGCGGTGCGAAGATGCGGATTCCCATGCTCGATGTCCTCAGACCCGGAGGGTAAGTATAGGGTGCACCGCTCCTCACCGCGGATGGACTTGTCCATTTCGCGACGGAGGGCCGATCGCGATAGGGTCGCCCACGCCACCGCGGGATGGCCACCCGGTGCGATCCTCGAAGGAGATAGAGCGTGACAAAGAGAATGAGCCGAGCAGTCGCCGGTCTTCTGATGCTGGCCTTCGTGGCCGGCTCGGCGCCCGGGTTCGCCGAGATCACGCCGGCCAGGCCGGCGTCCCTGGGCATCACGTTGACGAATGCCTATGACGCGTTCGGCCGGCAGGGCCAGGGGCTCACGCAGGACTTCGGCTTTTCCTGTGTCGTGCGCTACAGGGGCAAGATGATTCTGTTCGACTCGGGGACGGACGCCCGGATCTTCGAACGCAACATCAAGGCGCTGAAAATCGATCTGCGGAAGATCGATATCGCGGTCGTGTCGCACGGGCACTATGACCACATCGGCGGCTTCGACTCTCTGCTGCGCGTCAATCCCAAGGTCAAGATCTACCTCCCGAACGACTTCTTCTCCCTCGGCGCTCCAACCAAATTCCCCTTCCGGGAGACCGAGCCGGAGGCGGCGCTCAGCCTGCCCGCGGACGAGAGATACTTCCGCGGCGACAAAGTGGTCGAGGGGATGGTCACCGTGCCGACGGGCCGGTTCTGGAAATCGAATGTGGAGTACCTGACCGAGGCGAAGGAAGTGCTGCCCGGCCTGACGTTGATCCCGACGACCTCCAAGCTGATGGGAACTTTCATCAAATATCCTCCGTTCAGCGAGGAGAAGCCGCAATTCATCGGCATGCCGGAGCTGTCCGCTGCGTTCGCCACCGACAAGGGCGAGATCATCATCTCGGGCTGCTCGCACAGCAGCATCGAGACCATCATCCAGGAAACCCTGAAGATCCGGAAGACGAACATCTACCTCGTCGTCGGCGGGTTTCACCTGATTCCCTACAGCCGCGAAACCATCGAGGCTCTGGCGAAGCGGCTGCACGACGAATACGGCGTTCAATCCGTCGCTCCCGCGCACTGCACGGGCCACCTGGCTTTTTCGATCCTGCGGAAAGTCTTCGGCGACCAGTACAGGTTCTTCGGGCTCGGCGAGACGCTCAGCCTGTAGGGCCACAGCTCGACATCGGGGAGCTCGTCCCGGGGAAGTGAGGGGAATCCCGCGTTCCCAGCGTTACCGTCACTCACCCCGTCCCATCCGCCGTGCCAGGGCAGCGGATGGGATGCCGGCGTCAGGAGGCGGAGCATGCGGTCCGTTGTGCAAGAGGTTGTGCAGAAGAAGGATCAACCCCGGTCGACATCCACCAGTGTCGCGCGCTCGAACACGGCGGCGCCTGCTGGCCCGCAGCACGGCGCAGATCTGATCCTGCAGTTGCAGCGCCAGATTGGGAATCAGGCGGTGCAGCGGATGCTCTCGCAGGCTCGACCGGGCTCGCCGGCCGGCGTCCAGACCAAGCTGACGGTCAACACGCCCGGAGACGTCTTCGAGCAGGAAGCGGACCGTGTCTCCGACCAGGTGATGCGCACCCCGGAGCCGCAGGTTCAGCGCGCTTGCGCCTGTGGCGGGAGGTGCCCCAAATGCCAGGCGGGACAGCCGCATCATGAGCACGAGGGCATGCAGATCCAGCGCGCGGGATCCGACAGCCTGGGGCAGACCGAGGCTCCTCCCCTGGTTCACGAAGTCCTGCGCTCGTCCGGCCAACCTCTGGAGCCGGGGACACGGGATTTCATGGAATCGCGCTTCGGCTACGACTTCAGCCGGGTGAAAGTGCACACCGACTCCAGGGCGGCGGCGTCTTCGCAAGCGATCCAGGCGCGGGCCTACACCGCCGGCGACAATGTCGTCTTCGGCAGCGGTCAATACGCTCCCCACACCGAGAGCGGCCAACGATTGCTGGCGCATGAGCTGACGCACGTCGTGCAGCAGGGAGGGGGACAGGGGAGCAGAATCTCTCGCTTCGCGGATACGGACCATAACGTCCTCGAGGAAGCGGCGCTGACCCTCAGCAATATGCCGCCCGAGGAGATCGAGCAGGTCCATGCCGGGAACACGAAGCGGGATTACAGCCAATCTCCCGCCATGCTGAACCTGGTCCTGTTGTGCGATCTGGACAATTACGGTGACTACAAAGCCGAGGACCACTTCGACAACTACCGGTGGGATGAAGCTCTGGACGACTTCCGGCGGCGAGACGCCAAGTCGGGGCCCGGCATGAAAAGCCCGATCCATCATATCGAAGTCGAGCTCATCAATTTCGTTGATGCGCTGCCCGCCAAAGAGGCCTTCCAGCACGTCGGCAGCGCCTTCCATGCCATCGAGGACTTCTTCGCGCACTCCAACTTCATTGAGCTGAGCCACGGCGATTTTCAGTTTGGCCGGGAGCTGATCACCGGCAGCGTGGACGGACCCGACGACGTGTCTCTGCTGAAAATCCTGGAGTCGACCAGCAGCCTCGAAACCGCTCCATTTTTCGGCGGGCGGGCCAACCAACACATTGCCCAGGCGCCCGATCAGTCCCACCCGCGCATGGCCAAGGACTACAAGTCAAACCCTTATTACATGGAAGCCAACGTGCTGGCCGGCCTGGTGATCAAGGAGATGGGCATGGAGATCCTTGCCCTGAAAGCGCTCGAGACCAAGGAACAGCGGGTCCAGTATGTCCGCGAAGTGATCATGCCCAAGGTGAAACGATATCTTCGTCCGCCGAGCGAGAGTGACAAATGGTGGGAGACGCTCCGGGAAGCGGGCGGCCACGAGATGGAAAGCTCCATCCGCAGGCTCGCCGCAAGGACACCGGTCACCACGAACCAGTGCATTCTCAGCCCGATGCGATCCATCGAAGCGAGCCGGGACTCCAACTTCAAGCTCCTGGGGCCGGCCTTCACCATTCCGACGAGCTACGGCCATGTCTGGGTCCAGGTGGGGACCGGCTTTTCCGCGCCGCCCGCCTTCGCCGGGCCGTCCGGCGCCGTCGAGCCGCGAAGCCTGGACTTCCTGCCGCTGGGAGTCCAGGTCACCGGCCGCTTTGGGAGAAAATAAGGGCCGCGCGGGAGTCGCCTTTTCTTCATCGGGGCCGATTTCCGCGCTTCTCCGCGGAAATCGGCCCCCTGACGGCTAGCACGTCGGCAGGCCGGACCGACCACAGTCCTGCACACAGGTAATGTTGCCGCAAGCGCTGCCGCTGGCACCGATGACGCCGAAACACTGGCTGTCGTTCAGCTTCAGCAGGGTCTCCTTCGAGAGGGTGATCTTCTTGATCTTCTTCTTCATGGCCGATTCTCCCTGAACAAGGGCGGGGTCCCCATTGACTCCACCATTCCCCTTCCAGGGAATCGTACCCGCGAAAACCTCGGGCGCCTACTGCGTCTCGCCCGGCTAATGCACGAATCCCCTGCGATGGTCTGCCTCGGCAGAGTCGATGTAGGCACGGTACCCCTCGGGGTCGATGAACGGGTCCACCGGGTTCTTCGCCGTGGCGCGGGCGACGAACTTGCGGTATCTGCCCCACCATCGTGCATGGCAGGTCACCCAGATGTCGACGGGGAGGCTCCGCAGAACCCGGAAGCTGCGCTCGAGGTCCGCTCCCTGCTCTGGATACCGCGTCCCACCCAACGGCACCAAATCGCAAGCGCTCACGACGTTCAGCACGCGGTCACCGTCACGAACAGGAAATGACCAGGAGGTGCAGCCGCGTGTGTGGCCGCCGGTGATGTGCGCGGTGAGGGCGAGCGGCCCGAGGCGGATTGTGTCTCCGTCCTTGAACCGGTGGTCGACCCGCAGGGCCGGGTAGCCGACGACGCCGATCCGGACGAGGGCCCGCAACGGCAGGATCATGTCCGGGTCATCGCCACCCGAGGCGAGGCTGTAGGCGCTCGCGTCGCTCGCCCACAGCGCGGCACCGGACGCCTGCTGGAGCACCCCCAACCCGCCCGCGTGGTCGGGGTGCGGCTCCGAATTCAGGAGCACTTTGACGTCCTTGATGTTGAAGCCGAGCTTCGCGATGCTCGCCATGATCATCGGCGCGGTGCTGGGATAGCCGCCGTCGAGCACGATGTGACCCTCCGGTCCGGTGATGAGGAAGGCCGCAACGTCGTTCGCGCCGACGTAGTACAGGTTGCCGGCGATGCGGAACGGTTCGGCGGGCTCCTGCCCACCGCGCTTTGTCGCGTTCAGCCACCTGGCGACGAGCACCAGCGCAAGAACACCCGCCAGTCCCAGCCGGACGACCTTCCAGGATCGCTTCGTCAAGTGGGGCACCCGTCGCCCTCCTTCACCCGATGGTTTCGACGACGTTGCCGTCCTGGTCCCGGATGTAGCTCTTCTCGATCTCGAGGACCAGCCCTGGCGCGGCGGCGAGGCGGTAGGTTCCGACGCGGGGCGGCACGGCCGTCTCCATCTCCCGGGCGGCGGCAGCCGGAAGAAGGATCTCGAGGCCCTCTTCGTCCTCCTCCCAGCTCACGCTGTCGCCTGGACGGAAGAGCAGTGGTTTGTTGCCGCCGTGGATCATGAGCGATTCGCCGAAGGGAATCCGCCCGGCGAGATAGCTGCCGAAATCTCGCGCCAGGTTGGCTCCCAGGGTGATGGTGAGCTCCTTCTTGCGGAGCCAGCCGCCGCTCTCCTTCCAGCGGACCGCATCCACATACAGCAATCCGGTGGCCGAGCCCTCCGCACGCGTCCGGACCCGGATGTGCTCCGCCACACCGGGGAGCTCCAGGATCGAGCTGCGTCCCAGATCCGTGACCAGCCGCGGCACATGCGTCTCCAGGATCTCAAGGAAGGGCGCCCCCTGCCACAGCTTCTTGGCCCGCAGCTCGTCGGTCGTGATGCCGGCGACCTGCAGAAACGTCACGGTTCCATGAGGCGTCGCGATGATCCCGAGCACCGGATCCACCCGGAACGCGATGGCCCGGATCTGCGTCTCCCTCTCCAGAGCGATCGGCCCGTTCAGATCCATATGATGTCCCTCGTCGAACGTATGGCCGCTCTTGAAGACATACCTGGCGAGGTTCTGCAGGAAGTTGAGTGCCCAGGCAGGCGGCTCCTCTTCGCCGGCCCCGCGGGCGAGACGGAAGCTCAGCTCGAATCCGTAACCGCTGACGTCCCCCTCGCCGCCTTCTTCGTCGCCTTCTCCGTAGAGATCGCTGAAACCGTACGTCACGAAATGCCAGTGAGGGACGGGCTCCTCGCTCCGGTAGACCGAAATCCCATCGAGCGGGTCTGGACCACCGAGCTGGTACGAGACGATCGTGCCAAAGTGCAGGGGCTCGACGTCTCCATAGACCTTCCGGAGAGCCTCATCGATCGCATCCCATCCCGCCGCGGCATTTTCATTGTCCAGCTCGCTCATCGCGCCCCCTTTCGACCGGAGGATTGTTTCATACTCAGGGGGTGACATCCCCGCCGCGGCTGGCCGACCTCCGTTGCAAGGCTACTTCGTCAGGACCACATGGGTGGCGTGGTCCGTGGAGGCGTGCTCCGTGCACTGGTAGCCGAGGCTCACCGTATCGATGCCGGTGAGGAGGGGCTCGCCCCGGCCCAGCAGCACGGGGGAGATCACGAGGTGGATCTCGTCGATCAGCCCGGCGATGAGGTACTGGCGGATGGTGGCGACGCCACCGCCGAGCCGGATGTCCTTGCCCTGGGCCGCCTCCTTCGCGCGCTCCAGCGCGGCATGGATGCCATCGGTCACGAAATAGAAGGTCGTGCCGCCCGCCATCGTGAGCGGCGCGCGGGCATGGTGCGTCAGCACGAAGACGGGGACGTGGTAGGGCGGCGTCTCGCCCCACCATCCCTTCCAACTGTCGTCCGGCCAGGGACCCCGCACCGGCCCGAACATGTTGCGCCCCATGATCCAGGCGCCGAGGTTCGCGAAGCCGCGCGCGGCGAAGTCATCATCGACGCCCTCTCGGCCGACCTTGTCACCGATCAGCGATCCGGCGAAGTCGGCGGCCATGGCCTGGAACGTCTTCGTGCCCAAGACCCACTGGTGCAGCGCCATCCCTCCGACGCCCATCGGATTGGCCAGATCCTGGTCGGGACCGGCGCCATGACCATCGATGGAGATTCCAAATGCGTTGACCCGAAGCTTTGACATGAGCGGAATTCCTTTCTGTGCAGGCAGCGCACCTGCGACTCTTCTTTCCCAACCCTACGACGAACGAAGGTCAGCCCGATCGACAAGCCGGTCGGGCGGTGCATCACAGATCCGAGGCTGAGAGCGCGAGCAGCTTACCTACCGGCATCCGCCACCAGACCCGAGGGGCAGGGTATAATCAGTTTGCTTCCTGACGGCGCCGAAGGCGCGGAAACCGACATGCTCTTCTGGAGGTTCATCGCCCCCAACGCCAACCTGGGCCAGGAGATTTCTGCGACCCACACCCCACTCCTGGTGGCGCTGTCCTTCTTCGTAGCCGCGCTGGGCGGCTACGCCGCCCTCGAAGTCGTCGAGCGGATGGCGAGCACGCCATCGCCGAAAACCCGTCGTCGGTGGCTGGCCGCGGGTGCCGTCGCCATGGGCTCGGGCATCTGGTCCATGCACTTCATCGGCATGCTCGCCTTCTCGCTGCCGATTCCGGTCAGCTACGATCTCACCATCACCCTCCTCTCGATGGTTCCCGCCGTGTTCGCGAGCGCCATGGCGCTCCATTTCATGGACCGCGCCAGGATCTCGTGGTGGCGGCTCAATGTCGGCGGCCTGCTCATGGCCTTGGGGATCGGGGGCATGCACTACACCGGCATGGAAGCGATGCGCATGGACGCCAGGATGGGGTACGCGCCCCTCCTGTTCGCCCTGTCGATCTTCGTCGCTCACGCGCTCGCCACCCTCGCCCTCTACATCAAGTTTTTCCCCGGCGGCTCCGCGCTCCCCTTCCTCCGCCAGGTGGCCGGCGCCGGCGCCATGGGCTGTGCCGTGGCCTGCATGCACTACACCGCCATGCATGCCGCCCGCTTCTACCCCGGCAGCATGGGCGCCCCGAGGGTCGTCTTCGAGCCGCGCTGGATGGCTGTCGTGATCGCCGTCGTCACCTCGGGGATCATCGCGGTTGCCATCGCCGCCACGCTCGTCGACCGCCGCACCGCCGAGCTGATGAGGAAGCGCGACGAGGCGGTGCGGGCGAGCCGCGCCAAGTCCGACTTCCTGGCCGCCATGAGCCACGAGATCCGCACCCCCTTGAACGGGGTGATCGGCATGGCAGACCTCCTGGCCGCGGGTCCCTTGGCGCCCGAGCAGCGTGACCAGGCCGAGACCATCCGGCGCTCCGGCCAGACGCTCCTGGCGATCCTCAACGACATCCTGGATTGGGCCAAGATCGAGGCCGGCCGCCTGGAGGTGGAGCGGCTGCCGGTCGACGCCCGGGCGGCCGCGGCCGACACTTTGGCCCTGTACCACTCTCAGGTCCGCGAGCAGGGAGGGGAGTTGCTCCTGGACTGGCCCGAGATGGTGCCGCGCCGGGTGCTGGCCGATCCCGTTCGAGTGCGCCAGGTGCTCTTGAACCTGGTCTCCAACGCGCTGAAGTTCTCTCCCGGCGGCACCGTCACGGTCGCTGCCAGCGCCGACGGAGAGGGGCGCCTCGCCATCACCGTCCGCGATACCGGGATCGGTATGGACGAGGCCCAGCGCGCCCGCCTGTTCCAGCCCTTCACCCAAGGCGATGCCTCGACGACCCGGCGCTTCGGCGGCACCGGCCTGGGCCTGGCGATCACCGCCCGCCTCCTGGAGGCCATGCAAGGGACGATCGCGGTGGCGAGCGCTCCGGGCTGCGGCAGCACCTTCACGGTCCGGCTGCCGCTCGCCTCCGAGCCCGCGGCCGAGGGCGCTGCGGCCCCGGCCGCGCCGGTCTCACCCGTCTCCCCGAGCCCGCCGAGATCGCAACCCGGAGCCGTCCCGAGCCGCCGGCGAGTCCTGGTGGCCGAGGACAACCCGATAAACCGGAAGGTGGTCCAGGCCATGCTGCAGCACCTGGGGACCGCCGTGGAGTGCGTGGAGGACGGGGCCGAGGCAGTGGAGGCCACAGCCCGCGCGGCCTACGACCTGGTGCTGCTCGACATCCACATGCCGGTGCTGGACGGGCTGGCCGCGGCCCGCGCCATCCGCGCCCGGGAGGCGGCCGATGGCGGCAGGCGCCTGCGCCTGGTGGCCCTGACCGCCAGCGCCTTCGCCGCCGACCGGGAGACCTGCGAGGCGGCGGGCATGGACGGCTTCCTGGCCAAGCCCATCACCTTGGACAGCCTGCAGGCGCTGCTCAAGACCCTGCCGGAGGGCGACGGGTAGCCGCCACTCTTCCATGCCGCGACCAAGCGGCGGAGAAACTGAAGGCAGGGAGTCGGGAGGGGCGAAGAGAGAAGTGCGTGTTCTCTGTTTGGCAAGCACTTTAGCTCGCAGTACGTGGTATCTTCAGATTAGAAGCTCGCGGGGCGGTGAGCGAGCGTGGAGCACGAAGCCGGCTCGTGGTTTTGGCAATCACATAATCATGGAGACTATGGCATGAGCTACAACATTGTTTCGTTTTGCGGAGGTGGCATTCGAGGACTGATGTCGGCCGAGATTCTGAACCAGCTCTGGGCTGCCTATCCAAACATTCTGACCAAGACCGATCTGTTCGCCGGGACTTCGACCGGGTCTGGGATCATCAGCTTGCTCCTGAGCGAGAAGTATGCCACTCCTCCTGGTGTCATTTCCTATTTTCAGAACCAGGAAGTCTCGTTCTTCAGCAACCCAAAGTACAAGGGGTCGCAATTGCCGTCGCCGGAGCCGTGGTACGCCGTCAGCGGGGTCTACGCGGGTCAGGTCGCCATACACGGTCCGACAAAAACTCTGAATGGCTTCACGGATCAGTCCCTGCTCTTTACCTCGTTCAACGTCCAAAACTCGGGCGACCTAGGTTGGACTCCGCTCCTCTACAATAACTTATCGAAATCGACCAACGGGGACACGGCGATCGCGGATGCCGTCACATCGAGCAGCGCCATGCCCGGTATGCTGGGGTCCTGGAAAGGCAACGTGGATGGCGCGTTCGTCAACCACGATCCGACAATCGCGGCAATCGCCTTGGCAATGAACGAGGGGATCGCGATCGAGGATATCGTCGTTATCTGCATCGGGACAGGATTCATGCCGACCTACCTCGTGAGTGATACGTCGTCGTGGGGTGCGGCACAGTGGCAGAACGGGCTGCCTGGTAATCCGGACCACATTTCGTCGTTGCTGGTGGGTGGCACGGTATCACCCATCCTGAGCATTTCGTTGAACGGGACGTCATCGAGTCTCATGCCGACCTTGATCGGGATGATGCTCCCGGGCCGGTATGTCAACATCAATCCGGTTCTCAATACCTTCATCGCCGAGAATGATACGAATCCCGCGGACCTGAAGACTCTCATCACGGCAGGCCAAGCCGATAGCCCACAAATAGAGCAGGCGAAACAATTGCTCCAGCAATATTGGGTCTAACTCTCAACATCCTGCCGACCGTCGCTCCGGCTGCGCCCCATGATCCAGGCGCCGAGATTCGCGAAGCCGCGCGCGGCGAAGTCATCGTCGACGCCTTCCCGGCCGACCTTGTCACCGATCAGCGATCCAGCGAAGTCGGCGGCTATGGCCTGGACGTCTTCGTGCCCAAGACCCACTGGTGCAGCGCCATCCCTCCGACGCCCATCGGATTGGCCAGATCCTGGCCGGGACCGGCGCCATGACCATCGATGGAGATTCCAAATGCATTGACCCGAAGCTTTGACATGAGCGGAGCTCCTTTCTGCACAGGCAGCGCGCCTGCGACTCGTCAGACGACCGTTCGTCCGAAATGACGACGAACGAGCCAGGGCCGGATCGACACGGCCTATTCCCTGAACCGAAGCTTCGGGTTCATCCTCGCCTTTCTCAAATACCGGATGAATCCTTCAACCTTCTCGACCGTGAGCCGCTCCACTCGGGCCGCCTGCTGAAACAGGAGAAGCGCCGCAAGCGCCTCCCGGTGGATGTCCTGGCTTTCGAAAACCGCGTACATCTCCTCGGCGAGCATCTTCAGCTCCCGAACCGATCCCTGCTTCACGTAGGCCAGCCCGAGATCAAGGGACACCATGGCCGCGTCGTAGCCGTTGTCCTCGGCGACAAAGACCGACCGGACCGCGCGGAATGCCTCGATGGCTCTCTCAAGATGCCCGAATCCCAGGGCGATCTTCCCTTCGATCCACGCCAAGCGAGATTGCGTGAGAGAGTCAGGGCACTCTGCATACGAGTCGCGGCCGGCGTCAAGCGCGTCCTGTGCAGCGTGGTAGTCGCCCATGTCGCACAAGGTCAGAGTGAGGTTGTGGTGGACGTAGCAGTAGAGGCGCGGCTCGATCTCCGGATGAATCTGGGAGAGCGCGACGCGGAATGTCTCCAGGGCTTGCCGGTGCTCCTGCCGGTGATAGAAGAGGATGCCCAGGGTGGCCAGCGGGAAGACGGCCGTCGCGTGGTCGCCGGCCAGCCGGTAGAGCGTGACGGACCTGACGAGAAGCTCTTCCGCATCCTTGAAACGCCGCTGGTCTTTCCGCAGCGTCCCCTCGAACCAGTCGATCTCGGCGTACGTCTGGGTGTCGGTCACTCCGGACACGGCGATGAGATTGCGCGCCAAGGCGAACTGCTTGTCCGCGGCCGGGGGATTCCCCTGGGCTCGGAGAGCATTTCCCGCATAGACGAATGCCCGCACCGAGAGGATGGAGACGGTTGGGCTCGTGGGCGTATGGCTGAGGACTGCCTTGGCAGTCTCGGCATGCTCGTACACGATCTGCGGCTCCGCGGGGATGTGTTTGCGAGCCTCATCAAGGACGATCTGCGCCAGGAGCTCACCGCGGAAACGGCGCTGCGCCCGTCGGATCCTGTTCAGACGGTCCTCGAAGGTGAGCCTCTGAAGCTCGCGGAAGTCCCGCCTGGCTTCCTGCTCCCTGCTCTTCAACCCCTGGGCCTGATGCTCCAGAAGAGCGGGGAGAACCTGCACGGTCGAGTACCCCTCCTCTCCGCTCCGGCGGCGCTGCCAGGCATCGAGCTCCGCCCGGCAGTGCGGACAGATGGACAAGAGGTGCTTCAAACCGATCTCGGCAAGAGCTGACGGAGCAAGCTCGCCCCGTGAGACAGCATCGAGCATGTCCTGCGTAATGTGGATGTCCCCCATGCACCCCTCCAAAACGAATCTTTGTTCCGGCAGTATATGCCAAGATGGAGCGCGCACATGTACAGGAGAGAAATACGGGGTGCCTGCCGGGCACCCCTTACCTCTATCGGTAACGAAGCCTACCTGCCCAGAGGATCCAACTCGGGCCCGAGATCACTCTCTGTGTTGCTGGGCTGGGAGCCGTGGTCAGGGGGCGGCACCAAGCCAGAGACAAACTCCACGACCGTCCGCCAGAGAAAGGAGAAGAAGTTGTAGCGCGCCGGCACCGGCCTGCCGGTCTGCTGGCCGAGCGCGGGAAGCGCGAGGAGGAGAAGAAGGAGGAAGACGGTGGAAGCGCGACGCCGGATCGTGTAAGGCATGGCTGACCTCTTTCCAGGGTGACGCCAGCTCCGGTCTCGACATTGGACGGAGGGGGCACCTCAACCCTAGAGTGCGGCCAAGCGGAGCCGGAGTGTGCCACCCGCTCCGCCTGAGCCTGCCAGCCAGAGCCGCAAGGTTCCCCATGCAGGTGCTATTGCCGAGGCGCCTGGCACCAGCTCCCTTGGTCGATCGCCAGCCATGAAGTAGATGTCGGAAGGATCCGGCGGACGGTAGAGCCTATCCCTGGCCCCCCTCCCCGGCGGTCTCGACTTCGGCCAAGCTCGCTTGGGCTCCTGTCGCTTGACGATGGAAGGAATGCTGTTTACTATGGACCATGTAGATGGTCCTTATCCATAGCCTCATGACTAAGAGTATGGGAAGACAACGCACCTACCATCCCGATCAGATCCTCGTCGCGCTTGAGCGTTATGCGATCCAGCACGGGAGGGCGCCAACCATCGAGGAATTCCGCCAAGCCCTCGGAGTGGGCTCCAGCCGCACGGTCCTCCGCTATCTCCAGGAACTGGAAGACAACGGCTTTATCCGGCGCGCCCCCGGCGCCCGAGGCATCCAGGTCCTCCGACGCCCCTCGGGAGGTACGCAGACACAGCCGGTCCCGGTCCTTGGACGTGTCACCGCTGGCGGTCTCGACCTCGCCGAGCAGCACTATGACGGCTGGCTTCAGCTCCCCGTTGAGGATCTCGCACCGAAGTCCGCGAAGTTTTTTCTCTTGCGGGTCCATGGCCAGTCGATGGACATGGCCGAAGTCGGAGGTGAGCGGATCGAAGACGGGGATCTCGTTCTGGTGCACCAGCGGACCGCTGCCGAGCCGGGTGCGATTGTTGTCGCTCATGTAGACGGCGAAGCCACGGTAAAACGCTTGGCGCGCCTTCCGAATTACTGGGTCTTGAAGCCAGAGTCTTCCCAATCACATTATCACCCAATACTTGTGGGCCCTGGCTTCTCGATCCAGGGAGTCGTGACAAAGGTCATCAAAAAAGGGGCGATAGCCCTTGCCCCCTTTTCAGACTAATCACAGAGGTAACCCAGGAAATGATTTCGGAGAAGGTTCCGCCGTTGCGAGTTCTAAGTCTCGATGGCGGCGGCATGCGCGGAACCTACACGGCGACCTATCTCGACCGGGTCGCCTCGAGCTTCGCAATGCGCCGTGGTGTGACCGCGCTCGACATTGGCGCCGCCTTCGACCTGATCGTCGGCACGAGCACCGGAGGCATCATCGCCTGCGCGCTTGCGGCCGGCATTCCCCTTGCGGAGATCGTGAATCTCTACAAGGAGAATGGCCCTGCAATCTTTCCGCGGCCTCTACCGTCAGGCATGTGGACTGTGGTCAGCGATCTGCGCAAGCGCCCGACAGCACTCTCAGCCGGGACGGCGAGCCTGCGCGCCGCGCTCGGTCGCTCATTCAAGGAGAAGACACTCGGTCAGATCTATGCAGAGCGAGGTATTGCGCTCGCAATCCCGGCGGTCGAACTCAGCCAACATCGCGGTTGGGTGTTTAAGACGCCGCATCTCGGGGGCACCACTAATCACCGCGACGACAATTACAAGCTGGTTGATGTGTGCCTTGCAACCTCAGCGGCGCCGATTTACAGGTCATTGGCCGCCGTTGATCACCCCGATGGCGGCGGGGGATTCAATGTATTTGCCGACGGCGGTCTGTGGGCGAATAATCCGGTTTTAGTGGGCCTCGTCGAGGCGCTCGATATCGCCACGCTCAACCAGGAGATCCAGATTTTCTCCCTGGGCACGTGCTCAATGCCGGCCGGCGAGGACATTGCGAGGGATGCTGTCAATCGCAGCCTGCTTGACTGGAAGTTTGGTGGCGCGGCTGCAGGGCTCGGAATCGATGCACAGGAATTTGCGCTCGACCAGATCGCTAGGAAGCTCGCCCGACATGTCGATCGCAAATGCACGATAATTCGATTTCCGAGCGCCAGGATACCGGCCGCTCTCATTCCCTATCTCGGCCTCGACGAAACGCGACCCAAGGCGATCGAGGCCCTGATCAACCAGGCTCGATTGGATGCTGATTTGACGAATTCGAAATGTGCCCACCCGGGCACCGACCCGGAGGCGGCGTTGATCTGCTCCCTCTTCGCCTCCGCGCCGCAACTTACGTACCCACTCAACGCTAGGAAAAGGCAAGCGCTTCCGTGATGCAAGGCGGCCCACAAGAGGTGGAACATGTTCGACTGCGCTAATGATGTTCTCGCGTACCACAATGACGAGGTGACGCTGCCACAGACGGAACGCACCGAGATGCGCAGGCGCCGTGACGCCAACCGCGACCGGCTAAAGCGTGGGCTTAAAAATGCCAATAAGCCGGCGCCACGAGAGTTCGTGAGCCAGGGCAGCTACTCAATGAAGACGATGACGCAGCACCCTGAGAAGGACTACGACATTGACGACGGCGTGTACTTCGGCAAGGAACTGCTGGTCGGCGACCGCGGTGCCGAAATGTCGGCCCTTCAGGTGCGGCAGATGGTGCGGGATGCCCTCGATGACGGATCGTTCAAAACGCCGCCCAAGGTGTGCAAAAATTGCGTGCGGGTTTTATACGATGCTGGGTTTCATGTCGATGTCCCAATCTACCGCCGCGTCACCACCCAATACCTCTTAGCCCAAGAGACCTATCATCACGAGTTGGCAAGCAGTGAGTGGAAGCGCTCCGATGCCCGCGACGTGACTGCTTGGTTCGAGGCCGAGAACGACAAGCAGAGCCCGGACACGAACAATGGACGTCAGCTTCGCCGAATGGTCCGTGAGATTAAGAAATTCGCTCGTAGCCGCGAGAGCTGGAAGGGCCAGATCCTAAGCGGCTTCGGCATAACAAAGCTCGTGACCGAGTGCTTTCGCGGGGATGCTAACCGCGAGGATAAGGCGCTCTACGACACGATGAAGGCGATCCGGGACAGGTTGAAGGTAACCCTCGTAGTTCAGCATCCGGTCACGCCTGGCGACACCATAACGATCGGCTCTGATGACGCCCGCGCCCGCTTCCTGCGCGACCGTCTTGGCGAGGCGCTCGATACTCTGGCTCCACTGTTCGCCTATAGCTGCACGCGCAAAGAGGCACTAAAGTGTTGGGACAAAGTGTTCGCCACGACCTTCTTCGGCGAGCGCGAGGAGGACCGTGCCAAGGCGGCGGCGAGCCTCCTTCGGGGCGCTTCAGCTGCCCCTGCTGCAGGGGGATTCAACTTCCCGAATGCACCACGTCGCGACGACAAGCCGAGGGGATTCGGCTGATGTGGTGGTGGGTAAAAGACCCCGACCGTCTCCAGCAGGAATTGGCCGCCGTCGAGACACTCCGTGAGCAGGAGGCTTGGTTGACAGCTGTCATACCGCGGCTGCGAAAGGATCTGAAATTCGCCTTCGAATTTCACATGACCGTCAACGATGAAGCCTACCCATTCGAACTCCTATATCCTGCCTTCTTCCCCGAGACCCCGCCGCTAGTCATGCCGCGAGATGGCCGGCGCCTCTCGGGGCATCAATATGGCGATGGCGGCGAGCTTTGCCTCGAATTTCGTACTGACAATTGGGACCCCTCGGTGACGGGCGCGATGATGATCGCGAGCGCCTACCGCCTGCTCGCGGGCGAGCAACCGGCGGCCGATGAACGCGCTATGGTGCCTTCGGCGCACAGCACCTCACTCGGGCAGGAACTCCGAAATGCAACCTTCCGGTTCCTGCTGACGCCCGCGCTGAGAGCCTACATGAGAAGTTTGCCGGTTGACAGCTATTGTGAGGGTCAAGTCACCGAAATCACTGCACCCCGACTGATCTGGATTGCACATGTCGCGTTGCTGGGCACTAGGGAGGAGCCGAAGTGGCGCGAGACCGGCCTTCCCACGGTGGAAGAGAAGACCTTACCCTGCCTCTTACTTCGCGTAGCCTCCCTTGCTGCCGTGCCTGAAGCACCCAACGCAGTGGCACTGGACCAACTGCTCGCGAGCGTGCGAGCGTCTGATTTATCGTTCGCCGATATCGCTCCGGCCTCTTTCCAATTTCTCATCATCGCCGACACGGTCTCGGCCCGAATGTTCTTGGTCTTCACCAAGCCCGACGGGCAGCGCGTTGCGATCAACTACAGGACAGTGACCCTTCCAGATGAGACCGGCGGTCGGCTGCCCGAAAGCTACGGCGTGTTGACAGGAAAGAAGGTCGGCATCATCGGTTGCGGGTCGCTGGGATCCAAGATTGCAGCGAGCCTGGCACGCAGTGGAGTCGGCGAATTCGTGCTGGTCGATGACGACATTTTGACACCAGGCAATCTACTGCGCCATGAACTCGATGGCCGAAGTCTTGGAATGCACAAGGTAGAGGGCCTGGAATCCCGCCTAAAGGCTATTGCGCCCGGCGTGAACGTCTTGGCAAGGCGAGTCTCTCTTGGCGGGCAGGAAGCCTCTGGCACGACGGCGTCGGTCCTCGACCAGCTCGGAACCTGCGATCTTCTGATCGATGCCACCGCCGATCCCCAAGGCTTCAACTTCGTTGCCGCAGTTGCGCGCAACGCGCTCCGCTCCATGATCTGGGTGGAAGTCTATGCCGGCGGCATAGGAGGTTTTGTTGCACGGCTCAGGCCGGAAATCGAGCCTCCGCCGCATGCTGCCCGACGTCAGTACATCGCCTGGTGCCGCGAGCAGGGCGTACCCTGGCACGGAGAGGACCGCGACTATGGCGTCCGGGATGCCATGGATCGTCCCCTTGTGGCGGACGACGCCGATGTCACGGTTATCGCAGCGCATGCGAGCCGCATGGGACTTGATGTATTAGTGCAGTCCGATACCTCGGATTTCCCGCATCCCGCATATGCGGTCGGCCTCCGGGGGGCATGGCTCTTCGCAGAGCCATTCGACACCCTACCGATCGACTTTGTCCCAGACGGCCCATGGGCGACGGCGACTCCGGCACGAACCGAACAGGCAATCGAAATCATGACGTCTCTCTTGGAGCGGCTCGGGGATGAAGATCGAACGAGCACCGGAGATTGAGGCACGATTGCGCACCTCGCTCCGAAAGGCGGGAGACCGCGAAATCGGCGGATTGCTTATGGGTGAGCAGCTTAGCCCTGCTCACTTTCGCATCCTTGATTTCTCGTTAGATGCGTTGTCCGGTTCACATATGCGCTTTCGTCGTTCCCCTCAGACGCATCAGAAAACATTAGATGCGTTTTTCGAGCGCACTGGTTGGAACTTCCAGCGGTTCAACTATCTCGGTGAGTGGCACTCGCATCCGTCGTTCTCGGTCCTACCGAGCGGCGAAGATATTCAGACCATGACGGAAATTGTCGAGAGCGAGACTTCGGTCATCGATTTCGCAATATTGCTGATCGTACGCCTACGCTGGCGGTACTGGATCGATTGCACACTCACGTTTTTCGCCAGGGGCCAGGAACCCCAGCGGCTACTCCCCTCTTCACGTGGGCTTATCCCGGGGAATCCTATTTGGACTCTTCCGTAGGGACCATCCGATCGGTCTGGCACCTAGGCCCGGGAGGTGCGGCAAATGCACACGACGAAACTGCAGCTCCGTATTTTGTACAGGTGCCGGGCCCGGCCCCGACTCGGAACGAGAAGTAGCCGCGCTTGGACCGTGCGGGCCGCAGCCTCGACGAGAGGGCCTCTCTCTACCTCTTCTTTCTTAAAATCAAACTAATCGTTTTGTCGGGCAGCTTGCACTCCGAGCGCCGGCCAAAATGCAGGGTTCAAGACAAACAACGACCGCTCTCTGTTCTTCCGATATCTAGCTCGCAGAATGCCAAGGTCATAACCGAAGTCGTATATATACTTTGGCTCGCTACTTCCCACCCTTACACCTAGAAATCCCAAGTACAGAAGGAAGTCTGTGACGTCTTGCAACTTGTCATCCGACGTGCCATGTATTCCCAGAAGTAGATGCAAATCGTCCTCGGAGAGTTCTGAAGGCTCGCCTACGAATTCGTACAGCAGACCTCTCGCGGAGGGGTCGACATCAGCAAGTTCACGGTCAGCTTCCAATACGAGATCGTTTGAGTAGCTGCGTAGCCCTTTCGCAATATCTTCGGCTTCAATCTTCTCATGATCCAGGTTGACAGCGAAGCTCTTGCAATAGCTCAAAAGTTTCAGCAGTTGCCTCGGGCGCATTAACGACCGGTCAATCAAAAATTGCGAGGTTTCTTCTCCTTCATAGTGACTGACGCAGACGAGTCCCCAGACCTGCGCAAACGAAATCGGGCCGGGAAGGTTTTGGGTAAGACGCCTGCGGAGAACCTCTCGCAATAGATCAGGATCGCTCCAATCTAGAGAGGCCCGCGCCTCCTTACCAAAATCAGGACTTGAATTCATTAATAATTCGTAAATGTCATTCCTGACAAAAACGATGCATGACATCTGGACATCCGCCTTTCGCATCTCCCTCTGCACTTTGCGGGCAGCATCGATCAAGCAGCGAAGAATTAAAATGTCACCGCTCCCGATACCCCTATACGCCCAACCCTTATCTAGGTTGTCGAAGAGGACGAGGACCTGCTCTTTTTGGCCGAGGTAGTCCGCCAGCGAACTGCGCAGATCGGTTATTGTTGTGGTGTGCAGCAGGTTGGTCACCTCGTCCGCGGTCAGTCGCACGTCCTGAGCGCGCCCGTACTTTTTTAGGTAACTGTCGATGATCTCTTGCGAAAGCAGGAGCAATCTCTCCGAAAAGTCACCCTCAATCGATACCCGGCCACCGAGGTGCAGGTGCTCTAGTGCTCTGTACGTATCGGCAATCGAGTCATCAAAGCGATATTTAGTACGATCCTTTTCGAGAACTTTTCGGCAGATTTCTAGAAGCAGCAGATACTCCCAGAAAGCCGTGATAAGGTGCGACTTGGCCCCTTCAGCCAAGAGATCAAGAACGTTCTCTTTCAGCTTCAGTAGCTGATAACCCTCGGGCTTTAGGTCGATAACAACATTACGCTTGTCTCTCCTGATCCGATCTCTTACCTGAAAAAACAGCGCTGTCTTACCGGTACCTTTCCTGCCGACCACTAAATTAACTTCCCCTCGCAGGGCGCGGTTGTATTCATCAGTCTGAACGTAGTACTCAGCGAGGCTCTGGAACTCGTTTTCGGCCATCGGATCGCCCAGAGAGATTTGCTGCAGCAAGCTGCCCGGAACGGCTGCAATAATATCTGTCTTCTGTAAGATCTCGTAGGTATCACCAGCAAAACGCTCGACATGCCGGTTGATGTCGTCAAGGCCCATGTAAGTCTCTGCGGCATCTCGAAGGTCAAGTGGAGCGGGGTGGCGGGCGTCCTGCAATACTAGCGTCACCTTTCCCATGGCGTGTGCGAGACCAGCGACGAAAGCCGCTCTAAGGTTATGAACGTCTGCGTCTTGGAACTCTGGAGAAAGAAGCGGCACGAGCACGCCTATGGACCTGGAGACATGCCGTATTGCATCGCTCGCGGAGAGCCGAGCATCCTCTGATGGAGTAAAACTTCTGTAGTATAGGCGGGCACGCTTTACCCTAGCGACAATGCGGGTCATCTCCAACGTTCGGACCGGGGTCTCCAAGAGATAGGCTGGAGCTTTCCTATCTGGCTCGCCCGCGAACTTGATCGGCGTTAGGTCCAATGTCCGCCGAAGTATGGCTGCTAGTCCATCGGCATTGGAGTATGTTTCATATCCGAGCGTGTCGAATATCCCTGTCCTAAGTATCAGTGAATCATCACCGGTAATAGCGGAGTGTTTGATTAGCCGGACACGCTTCTTGAGTCCTATCGCGTAGCCGATTTCATACGTTACATTGAAATTGAGCCGAGTCACGTCTGAGATGAGAACGTGGGTGCTCTCGATTCCGGACAGGATGGGAGCTGTAAGCGGACGACCAGAGATGTCGTTGTGCTCCCAAGTCTGAAAGGTCGACACACCCTGATCGAGGTTTGCCTTCTCGACCGCGTCTCGGATGGTGGCGGCGAGCTCAGGAGGGGAGCTTGGATACGCGACGAAGCCGGTACGATCGGGCATTGTCTTTCCTTGATCATCATATTATGAATCCAGCATGGAGCTGCCACACCAACCCGCTGCGTGCGGACGAATTCTGTTCGGCGGCGGACGGCTTTTTCGATGCTCCGAAGGAGCCAGCTGCCCTTCTTTCTTGGCTGACGGCGAACACCTTATGGGGCCGCCAAAAGGCAATTTTGCCTGCACGATTATACTGGGAAACCCTCGGAGAAGCGAGCCGAGCCTCCGAGCGGAGTGGGTGTCAGGCGCTCAGGGCGCCGGGGGATTCCGAACGGCTGCTGCACTTTGTCACTCTCCTCGATCGCGACGTCGAGATCATCATCCGGCCGAAGGCCGAAGGGCACGCTTCGGGAGTCGTGTCAGTGCGCTGTAGTCTTTGAAGCACAGGGTAGAAGCCCACCGATTGGTGGAGGCGACAGGATTCTCTCGACGCGCACGGCGCTGTGGCTCGCAATGACCTTTGTTGTTCTGCTGCTTGGCACCGGGGTGGGGGCCAGCCGATCATCCTGGCGTCGCGCTCGCCCCGCCTCCGCCAATCTCTTTTGAGCAAGCTCGTCTTTCTCTGCGTTCTCAGAAAAGAGCACCGGGCGCCCGAGAACGACCCGCTTCACCTCTTGCCCTACGACCTGATCAGCCTCCTCCTTGAGACGCCGAAGAATCAGTGCCACGATCTCCTGCGGCTCGAACCAGGTACCGTAGAGATTTGTGCCGGTGAAGGATTTATGCGGCAAGAGAGATTTCAGAGACTGCATAAACCTGCGGATGGGATGGGTGCCAGCCGATCCTCCTGAGCCCCTGCCAGAGCCTTTCAGGAGGATCGGTGTCACCCGATCCCCGATCGCGCCCAGGACGGGCCGCCCGTGTTATTCTCGGAGCTGTGTTGGCTTAGGATGCGAGACTTGCACAGTTCGACTCTGTGGGGTTTGCTCATCGTTCTTTTTCTGCTTAGGTTCTCTTCCGCGGTAAGAAAGGAGGCCACCATGCACACGACTCGGCACACGGCATTCCTTCAGGCCCTAGCGGAAACGTGCTTTTCAGTAGGCGCGAGCCTGGCGGCCGGTGCCGCTCTCTCGTCCTAAGCCAACACACCGCTTACATGCCTGCCCCACCGGATGGGTGCCAGCCGATCCTCCTGAGCCCGGAATAGGGACCACCGATCCGCCTGGCACCTAGGAGGGAGCCATGGACAGCATGCCGGGAGCATGCTACCGTCATGCAATGGCAAACCTCCAGGTCAAGAATCTTCCGGACGCCCTGCACCAACGCCTGCGGGACTATGCGCAGAAGCATCACCGGACGATCAGCGACATCGCCCTGGCAGCCATCGAGCGTGAGATGGCTCGCTCTGACTGGCACGAGAAGCTCTCGCAGCGGCCCGCCACGGACCTTGGGGACTCAGCCGCTTCGCTGCTGGAGCAGGAGCGGGAGTTGCGTGCGAGAGAGCTTGCGTGATCCGCGTCGTGATCGACGCTTCGGCGGCCGTGGAGTACCTTCTGCGCACTCCCCTCGGCCAGAAGCTCGATGACCTCCTTGAGGACGCCTCCTTGCTGGCCCCTGCGCTCCTGGATGTCGAGGTGCTGTCGGTGTTGAGGCGTGCCCTGCTGCAAAACAAAATCGAGGAGCACCGCGCACGGCTGGCGCTCGAGGATCTCGGCGCCTGGCCGGTCGACCGCATTCCGCACTCGACACTTTTGCGAGAAGCCTGGAAGCACCGGCATAACGTCAGCGCCTTCGATGCCTTCTACGTGGCCGTGGCCAAGCTCTATGAGGCACCGCTGCTCACCGCGGATGGGCCCTTGGCCAGGGCTCCCGGCCTGGGAATCGTGGTGCAGAACATTCGTTTGGGCTAGCAATCGGTTTGCCGTTTGGAACCCCGCCCGGTCTGCACCGGCTCGAAGTTGATGAATGAAACCAGGTCGTAGAGCTCCCGGGGTCGACGAGAAGCGCCCGCCCCCCTCAGAGGGGGCGGGCAGGAGTCAAAGAGGGCTTGGTCGAACGTGCCCGGGACCGAGTCGAAGCGCCTGGCACCTTCTCCCTGGTTGAGAATCCTCACGGACTCGGACACCGGCCGCCGCCTCCTCAAGCTGAACCGGAAGACCGAGTCGGCCTCGGCCTACTTCCGGACGGTCAGCCGTATCCTGCTGTCGCCGAGCGAGCACGAGCTCCTCGACAGCCTCGCGGGATACCGGCTCAGGAAGGTCCGCTATTACCACACCGATCGGGGCCGGGTGTTCTCGATCGACGTCTTCGAGGGCGAGCTCGAAGGGCTCGCCCTCTGTGAGACCGAGGCCGGATGTCTCGACGAGCTGATGGCGATCGGACCGCCGGCCTACGCGCGGCGTGAGGTGACCGAGGAGCCGTTCTTCACCGGCGGCAATCTCTGCCGGATGACCCGCACCGATCTGCTGCGCAAGCTGGCCACGTTCGAGTGAGCCCGCCTGCGCCTCATGAGGCTCAGCTTTCCTCCAAAACCTCCACCACCGCCCCGATCTCGTTCGGGATCTCCCGCGCCAGCAGCGGCCAGAAGAAGGCGGTAACCCTCTCCCATTTATTCCTGCGCATAGGCCAATAATTTCTGCAATCTTGCATGCGCCGCTTCCGCTCGCTAGACTAGGGCGATTCGTCCTCCTCTGCATAGGTCCTGGCCGCGAGCGGCTACGGCGCCTTGCCAAGGCAAACCGATTTTGGAGAGGCCACCACTATGTCTGATGACCGCCAGTCACCCGACCGCGCGTCAAGTCCGGGGTCTCAGGTCGAGGAAGATAAGCCCGAGCGTTTCTGGAAGTGGTTCAAGGAGAATGAACCCAAATTTACTGTGGTCATCGTTGTGCTGGCGACGATTTTCCATATTGAGGAGATCGTCCGCGCGATGGTCCGTAGCGTCTACGCGCCATGGTTTCCAGATCTTTGCCATGTCATCCATCTCGGCGTCATCGTGCTTCTATTCTTCTATGTCTGGGGCATTGAACCGCCGAAATCGACGATCTACTCCGAGGCAAATGCGGCCTCGGGCAAGTTCCTGAAGTGTCTCTACGCCCTGCTCGGCGGCTGGGCCTTGCTCTACATGGCGCTAGCGGTCCGCTCAGGTCAATCTCTGGGAGATAAGGAAAACCTCATCGCCCAAGCATGCCAGGTGAGCCAGAGCGCCAAGACCATCACAAGTGGCGCGCGGACGCAGGGCTGGGCCGAAAAGGATGCGCTCTCTCTGGCGCATGCCCTCCAACTCGCCGAGCGCTATAAGGGCCGCTGTCAGAAGCAGAACCGGACCATCCCGCTCGAGGAGTCCCTCAACACTTTCGACAAAGCCGAGAAGGCTGCCAGCCTGGGTACCTGGGAATATCCAATCGTCTTTCTCAACATTCTCCAATCCATTCCCCTGTTTCTCCTCTTCTGGATCATGGCACCCCCTGGCGACGAGAGTAAACGCATCGCGGCAATGCTGATGACCGTGCTGATCGTCGGATTTGTCGGGGTCAGGCTCAACATAGCAAGTCCCGGATCCGGATCGCCTGAATACCTCGGCTCCTTGTTGGGCGGCATCGCACTTGCGCTCTGGGTGGCCCGCCTCAGCAGCGTGTACCTTCACGTGCCCACGCCGGCCATCGCTTGCTTGTTGCTTTACGCGATACTGCAATTAGGCGGGGCAGCCGTCAGGCAGGAAAGCGATCTTTTCCTGATCGTCGCAGAGGCGATGATGCTCCTCAAGGTGTTCACCGTTTTTGTCTGCGCTTGGCTCATCGACACCGGACGACTCTTGCACTACTTCGAGGAGCTGCGCCAGCTCCATGGTCTTGAGACCAGGGCTCCGATCGCCGGCGTTACCATCGACGAACGATGGCGGCACTTCATGGACACAGTACCCGAGGAGGGCCAGGGATCGGCCATGGTGCGATCCGCCGCGACACAAGACCTTCCCCCCCCAAGGGAGTCAACGGTGAGCGTCAACCCCGTGCAACCCGAAGTGAGCATCGTGTTCAAGGTTCCAGAGTCGGCCTTAAAGGCTTTTCTCAATAGATTAGGCTTCCGCGGCTCCATGCTGCAGACCGTGCCCGATGAGCAGCCCTGTTTGCCGGCGGCGAAAATTGTGACAGGGTCCTCAACCACGGCGCCACCGACCTTGAATGCCGATGGCGCCGAATCGAACAGCCCAAGCTCTTGAAAGGCGGCGTGGAAGCGGGTAGTAGGCTTCGGTCGCGGATAAGTGGGGAACCCTGGTTCCCAGGGAGCGGTCCCCGGCTTCTGCCGCGGGGTAGCCGGGCTAGGGCGGCCGTTGTCTCCTGTCAGCAGCACCGCGGACCGGGGACTGACGAGAGTGCCGGCAAGTCATCCGCCGCTATTGCTCGCCGAGCTGTCGAAGTCCACGGAGGCGCGATCCGAGCGTGCAACCATCCGGGCGGCGGGCTGGAAGTCCAGATCGACCTGCCCTGGCAGGAAGCCGCTCCAGCATCGCCTGATACGGCCTTCAGCGTGAGCAGCGATTCGAGCCTGCCCAAGACATAAGGGTCGCTCCCCACCTCTCGGGCAGTCTAGGCTCCGTCAGGCCGACTCCCTGAACCGAAGCTTCGGATTCATCTTCGCCTCAAGGTGAGGTTGTGGTGGACATAGCAGTAGAGGCGCGGCTCGACCTCCGGATGAATCTGAGAGAGCGCGACGCGGAATGTCTCCAGGGCTTTGCCGGTGTTCCTGCCGGTGATAGAAGAGGATGCCCAGGGTGGCAAGCGGGAAGACCCGTCGCATGGTCGCCGAGCGAGCCGGTAGACCAGTGCGTTTGCGACTTGTCCTTGATGAGTCATCGAGCCGAAGGCGCAGTAACAAAACGGGGTACATGCCGGGGAGGGGTGCCAGCCGACCCTCCCGGCGCCTACCGAGGCGCTGGCAGCGCCTTGGGTTCACATGGCGGATGGCGAGCCGTGCCCCCCATGTGCTTTCACGATCGATCGTCACCGAACGTAGGGTCGCGACTCTGGTGGCGGACCACGAGAACCCGAATAACTGTATCGACCGAGCGGTAGATGACGGAGTAAGGAAAGCCGCTGAGTGGATAGACGCGGCGCTCGCTTGCGTAGGAGTTCCGATATCTGGGAACTCTTCGAGAATATTCACGGCGCGCTCAGACTCCGTCAGAAACCTTCCGGCGACGCCGCGTCCTGCCTCCGCTTTATAGAAACGGAATGCGTCGGTCAGGTCCCGCTCGGCGCTGCGATGTAGCGAGTAGCTCACTCGAGCTCAGCGCGAAGGCGCGCAACGGCCTCGGGCCCTGAGACGGCGATGGCTGCGCCCGATTCGATCTCGGCGTCGCGATGCGCAGCCAATGCATCCCAGGCCGCGTCACGCGCGCGGTCTGCGTCAAGGCTGGCGACGACTCGATCGAGCAGCCGAGACCGAGCAGCCGATGGGAGCTGCAATACTTCTGCCGCAAGGGCTTCGATCGGGCGTGACATAGAGTTCTCCAGGTGGGGCAAGCTCCTTATCTTCATCGACTTGAGCCACCCTACGCTTGGCCTGCTTTCGCGTCAATGTGGTCTCCAGGGGAGAACCCGGGTGCCAGGCGATCCTCCTGGCTGCGCCATCGTATTCCTGCTGTTCGCCGGGGTCTCCGGGATCGAAAGCCCGTACCCGTTCCAAAGATCCGTCAGTCCCGTTCCGCCGGCACCTCTCCGGTTTGCAAGGCCTCCTCGCATTGACCCCCCTCTCCCCCTGCTCTAAGATGCCGCGGACCCAGAAACTCAATCCGGAAGGGAGGGTTCTATGACGATTGCTCGACGGCTCGGTCTCGCCGTGTTCTTGGGAGCCCTGGGGTCGCTGGCTTTCACGGCATCGGGCTCGGCGGCGCCCGCGGCGGCACCCAAAACGACGGCGGTGGAGCCACTCTGCTCCAACCTCGAACCCTCGTGCAGCAAGACGGAGGCGGGGTGCAGCAACACCCCCTTCGCGTTCACGAAATGCTGGACGACCTCCTATGGGCCGGCCCGGTCGGACGTCGTCGTCGTCCCCGCCGACGTCAAGCCGGCCGTCTCCACCAATTCACCCAACTTGCTGTCCTGCCAGGGCGGCGAGTACGCTCTGTGCGCCTTCTCGGGACCTCCGAACGGGCTTTTTGGCGGGCAGGCCCTGCCCTGCACCCTCGATAAACACGGCCTCGTCGCCAACTGCACCTGCCAGTACTACAAAGCGGGCGCATACTTCGTCGACATCAACAGCATCCTCAATCAGGGGGCCTACTTCCAGGCCGTGAAGCAGTGCGGAGCCAATGGCTGCGGATGCCTGAACATCACGACCGGCACCGCGAGCAACACCTGTCCGAGCACTCCCCCTCAGCAGCAGGCGACCGTCTGCAACTACATCAACAGCCAATCGCAGGGCCATCCCGCGAGCTCCTTCTATCCGAAGGGCCAGATCATCTCGACCTTCAGCTTCGCGATGAGCCCGCAGGAGGGGGGAAGCTATACCTTCGCAGCCTCGCCGACGACCTGCCATGGAAAGTACGCAGGCTGCATGACCGCCGCCTGCAAGTTCTCCGACGGCAGCTCTCCGTCTTCGCACAACAACGGCGATCCCATCCAGTGCGAATGCCCGGTCTACGACGGCGACTACCAGGTCAGCGCGAGTGGCCAGTCCTGCACGATCCCCAGCTCGAATGGAAATCACTACGTCTGGTCGGCCTCCAGCACGGTCGTGGCGCCGGCTGCCTCAAGCTCCAAGAAGTAGGCGATCCGCGGATGGTTGAATAGGCGCGGCGGGGATAGGCCATGGACAGCATGCCGGAGCATGCTACCGTCATGCAATGGCAAATCTCCTGGTCAAGAACCTTCCGGACGCCCTGCACCAACGCCTGCGGGGCTATGCGCAGAAGCATCACCGGACGATCAGCGACATCGCCCTGGCAGCCATCGAGCGGGAGATGGCTCGCTCTGACTGGCACGAGATGCTCTCGCAGCGGCCCGCCACGGACCTTGGGGACTCAGCCGCTTCGCTGCTGGAGCAGGAGCGGGAGCTGCGTGCGAGAGAGCCTTGAGTGATCCGCGTCGTGATCGACGCTTCGGCGGCTGTGGAGTACCTTCTGCGCACTCCCCTCGGCCAAGGGAGTTGACGACTACGCGGTTGAGTCTCCGCGGTGCGGAGACAATCCTAGATGATTAGGCTCAATAGCTTAGGCGAATTCGCCACATGACATGTGGCGAATTGCTCGGAGTCTTGCCGAGTTTTCGGCGTCGCTAACGGTTGATGCCTTGCCTCCGCCGAGGGAGCTGGGGGCATTCGCACATGCAGGGCCATAGGTTGCGCAGGATCAATAGCTTAGGTAGATTCGCCACATGGCATGTGGCGAATTGGGGAGCTGAGCAGGGCCCGCCAAGGCCCGGAGGAGCTGTGATGCCCAAGAGAGGTTCCCGGTCACCGGCGGTGGCTGCCAGAAAGCAATCGCCACGCTTGGCCCCGGCAGCGGCGATGTCCGCCGACATCGCCGCGAGCGTGGCCGGACTGTTCGACCGGGTCGCGGCAATTCTGGAAAAGGCGCAGGCCAGCGTGGTCCGGGCGGTTAACAGCGAGATGGTGCTCGCTTACTGGCACATCGGGCGGGAGGTTGTGCATCTGCTGCAAGAGGGGGAAGGCCGCGCGGAATACGGGAAAGGGCTGATCGACGAGCTCTCCGCCCGCCTGACGCAGCGCTACGGCAAGGGCTTTTCGGTCACCACCTTGCGGTACTTCAGGACCTTCTACCAGGTGTATGCCGACCGGGTGCCGGAGATTCGCCACATGGGTGGCGAATTCAGCGCGGCACCGGCTCGCCACACGGCAGGCAGCGTCTTGGCCGATCTGGCTCTCGCGGTTGAAGAGGGAGAGCCGGTCAGAGGCTTCTCGCCCTTGCTGAGCTGGTCGCACTATCGCATCCTGATGAAGGTGGCCAGCCGGCCCGAGCGTCTGTTCTATGAGATCGAGGCCGAGAAGGAGGGCTGGACTGTCGCGACCCTGGAGCGGCAGATCCACTCTCTCCTCTTTGCCCGCCTGCTGAAGAGCCGCAACAAGGCCGGCATGCTGGAGCTGGCATCCCGCGGCCAGGTTCTGAAAAACCCGGTCGACTCCATCCGGGATCCGTATGTGCTCGACTTCCTGAACCTGCCCGACGACCGCGTGCTGCACGAGCAGGACTTGGAGGCGGCGATCATCGACCGGTTGCAGGAGTTCCTGCTGGAGTTGGGCAAGGGCTTCGCCTTTGTCGCCCGGCAGAAGAGACTGAGCTTCGAGGACGACCACCTGTACGTCGACCTCGTGTTCTACAACACCATTCTCAAGTGCTTCGTGCTGATCGATCTGAAGATCGGCAAGCTCACCCACCAGGACGTGGGGCAGATGGACGGCTACGTGCGGCTCTTCGACGACCAGTGGACGACGGAAGGAGACAATCCGACGGTTGGGCTCATCCTCTGTGCGGAGAAGAACGATGCGGTGGCGAAGTACTCGGTGCTGAGCGAAAGCCGGCAGATCTTCGCGGCGAAGTACGTGCAATACCTGCCGACCGAGGAAGAGCTGCGGGAAGAGCTGCAGCGCGAGCGGCGCCTCATCGAAGAAGGGAACGCCCAGGAGGAGAAGCGCTGATGGGCAATCCGCCTGGCGCCTGCCCTAGAAGACCTCACCCGACAAAAGAGCCAAGCCCAACGCCACGCTCGTAAAGGTCTCCCCCTCGCGGAATTTCTCTCGACCGAAGGTTCTTTCAAACAGGCGTCGGATGACAGGAACCTTCGAGCTGCCGCCGGTCAGAAACACGCTATCGATTTGCTCCGCTTTGACGCCGCTCTTGACGAGCAGACGATCCACACAGCCCTGGATCGCATTGACCTCTCCTGAGATCCACTCAGCAAAGTCATTCCGGCTCACCTGCTCATCGATGTCCAAGCCTTCCTCATGAAATTCGAGGGACACCGTCTCCAGGTCTGTCAATCCCATCTTGGCGCGTTCAATGGACTTGAAAAGTCCGAAACCCAAATCATGATCGACCAAGGTGATCAACCTCTTGATTCTCTCAGGCGAATCGGAGCGACGCAGAAAAAGATCCAGATCCTCCCTCATGCGGCCCTCCCTCAAGAACGCCATCCATTCCCAGTTGCACAGATTTCTGAACATCGCATTGGGAAGATCGAGCCATTTCCCCCAGGCGTCATACTTGGCACCGTACCCAAAATATGGCACCAATTTTCTCCACATGATCGCGGCGTCAAAGTCGTTGCCGCCAACGTGCACTCCCGCGTTCCCGAGGATGTCCTTCGACCGCTCTCGTGCCGCCTTCGCGCCGGGCCGAAGCCGAATCACTGTGAGATCGGAGGTGCCCGCCCCGAGATCGACGACCAGAACAAGCTCTTCCCGGGTCAATCGTCTTTCATAGGAATAGGCTGCGCCCATGGGCTCGTATTGGAATTCAATCCGACTGAATCCGGCCAGGCGCGCCGCCTCCGCCAATCTCTTTTGGGCAAGCTCGTCTTCCTCTGTGTTCTCAGAAAAGAGCACCGGGCGTCCGAGAACGACCCGCTTCACCTCTTGCCCTACCACCTGATCAGCCTCCTCTTTGAGACGCCGAAGAATCAGCGCCACGATCTCCTGCGGCTCGAACCAGGTACCGTAGAGATTTGTGCCGGTGAAGGATTTATGCGGCAAGAGAGATTTCAGAGACTGCATGAACCTGCCGCGCCTTCCCGCGGCGAGGTACTCGTCCAAAGCGCCCTTGCCCACATAAAACTCAGAAGATGTCGGACCAGGGAAGAAGAGGACAGAGGCTTCGACACCAGTGCCTCCGCAGGGAATCAACTCCGGTCTCCCATCTGCCCGCAGAACCGCGATCGATGAGTTGCTCGTCCCGAAGTCGAACCCATAGGCTAAGTCTTGCGTCTCGGTCATGATCCTGAGCCTGCTCTCTCTTCAAGAATTCAGCGTCTCCATCTGCGCGAAACCCATCCTCGTGATCGCGGCTGCTTCGTCGAGGAGATCAGGGCCGATCTCGGTCGTCGTTCTCATGCGTAGAGCGTCGCATGAATGCTGTGCAGGGTCAACGCACGTGCGGCCGGGGAGAGGAATTGGCCAACCACCGGTTGGCCAATTGCCTCACCGGGTGCTTGCCGAGGCGCGCCTGCCCGGACAACCGTTCAACGAGAGAGCCTTTTTGTTGAGCGGGAAAGCCTTTTGGCTGAACAAAAAGGGTCTCCCGTTGAACGAGAGACCCTTTTTGCTCAGCGAGAGACCCTTTTTGCTCGACGGGAGACCCTTTTCGTTGAACGGGAGAGCCTTTTTGTCGAGCCGAAAGGGTTTTCCGTTGAACGGGAGAGGCTTTTTGTTCAACGAAAAGGGTCTCCCGTTGAACAAGAGACCCTTTTTGCTGAACGGGAAGGGCTTTTTGTCGAGGGAAAAGGGTCTCCCGTTGAACAAAAAGGGTCTCGCGTTGAACGGGAAACTCGTCCTCGAGACAAAAAAAGGGGCGTGGCCGGATGGCCACGCCCCTGTCGAGGTCCGGCAAACGCCGGCCGGCTACGAGGCCGTCAGCTCGACCGGCGGCTTCACGACCGGCGCCGGCTGGCTCCGCGGCCGGCCGCGGAACGGCTGCAGCCCGAACTCCGCCAGCTTCTCCGCCCGGTTGCCGTAGTGCTGCTTCACTCCCGCATCGATGAAGGCCACCAGCGAGCCCCCCTCCCGCATGAGCCCGGCGAGACGCTGCGAGATCTCCTGCTTCCTGGCCGTCATGCTCGCCTGCTCGGTCGTGAGGGACTTCACCTCGTTCAGCACGTCATTCAGTCGCGGCCGCTTCATCTCCAGATGCGGGAGGTCCGCCGAATTCGCGGCCACCGCTTCGTTCCGGAGCTGCATCTTCTTCTGATCCACGGCGTACGATGCCATTCACTTCCTCCTTTGGTCGTTGTTGGTTCGGCGCTGTCAGCGGCGCAGCCCGGACTACCCGAGCTGCTCGGCGAGATCGAGCACGCCTTCGGTGATGCCGCGGTCCTGGCCCTTGGTGCGGCCGGTGAGGGCGAGGACGATGGTGCTGCCGACCACCGAGACGCGCAGGGGCTGTTTCACCTGGCGGGCCAGCAGTGACGCGAAGGCGAGATAGGAGGACGCCACCAGCGGGTCGTGGAACTGGCGCACGCGGTCGATGGCCTTCCCTTCCGCCAGCAGCTTCCAGCCAGGCATCCGCTTCAGGCGCAACTGCACCCGCTCGGACTTGAGGCGCTCCTGCGCCCGGCTCCGCGACACGGACATCGCGGACCCGAGGGCGTCCTGCCCCGTCATGCGCTTTCTCATCAGGGCCAGCGGCTCTTCCTCCTGCACGCGCTCCGACTTCAAATTCAACTCCGGGACATTGGTGTCTCTCATGCGATCTCTCCCCTGGTCATCCCGCCACCCCCATGACGGCGGGACGTTGGCGGCGCGTCAAGTACTCTTAACGTGCCGACAGGGACACTATAAGTACCCTGCTTGGTCCATGTCAAGTACCAATCGAAACTTTCTGTGTTTCAGTTTTGTACGAAATCCGTTAGCTGTGGTACTCTGCGCGTCATGGACAGAGAGAAAGAGCCCCAAGAGGTCAAGATTGCGCGGGACATTCTTCGGCGGATGCTGCGGGGAAAGTCGCTGAGCCAGCTCTCGCTTCAGGTGGGGAAGGCCAGGAACTATCTCGCCCGGCTTCTCAATGGCGACATCCCCTACACGTTCAGCGCGGCGATGGATGCGCTCCACGCGGCCAATCTGTCGCCAGCCGATTACTTCGGGCAGGTGGCCCTGGAGTGTTCAGGTGCTCAAGAGGATGATGCGGTGCGGGAGCTGGTGGAGTCCTTCGGAGCCCCGCCGGGGCTGCGCCGGATCGAGGATCGCGTGGACGAGATCAACGAGCGGCTGATCCAGCTCGCGTCAAAGATCGCCCACGAGTGATCAGGCGGCGGCCGCGAACTGGTGGCGGCTGAGGAGCCGGCCGGCGCGATTGAGGAGAGCCTGCGAGCGGGCTCGGTCGCGGCCGGCGAGCAGGAGCGCGCGGGCGAGGTGGGAATCCCGGCTGATCCCGAGGTAGTCGAGGAGGTTGAGGGCCTCGACCATCACCAGCTCCAACTGGTGCCACCGCCGGCGGGACGCGAAGAACGAGCCGAGCTCGAAGAGCACCTTGCCGCTCTCATACGGGAGCTCGAGCTCGATGGCCGTCCGCGCCGTTTCCCGGAATGCACGTTCGGCCGTCTTATCGGAGCTGGCTTGCCCGAAGGAGGCAGCAATCTTGGCGAAGATCCACTGACCGCGGAGCCGTTGCACTCTGTCTCCCGCAGTCGAGTAAATCGGTTGGAGGCGTTCGTAAAGATTCAATGCTTCCATGGAACGGCCCATCGCTAGGAGCACATAGATGCTGTTGTGCCGGGACAGCAGAAACATCCGTGGGTCGCTTTCCCATTTAATGAGCCGATTGGCTCGGCTCAGGTGCTGCGAGGCGACGATGTGTTTGCCGCTCTCGGATTCTGACACCGCAAGCTGATTCAAAGTCTGAGCGATTGCTCCCATTTCGCCGACCTGCTCCCGGATCTCCAACGCTTCGAGTAATGCGGATCTGGTCTCCGGGAGTCTCATCTGCCGCAGACACAATGCCGCGTAGCATTCAAGAAGCGAGGCTCGCAATGTTGGGCGCTGGGTGTGCTCCAGGAAGGATTCAGCTTTCTTAAAAGCATCCCTTGAAACCCTCAAGACTCCTCGAACTTTCAGGGCGTTCGCGAACTGTGTCCAAGCTTCACCCAGCAGGTCGAGCCGTTCTCGCTCTTCGCCCTTGCAGTGATCCGCGATGAGCGTGGCGAGGTCCGCCAAGTGAAGCATCTCGGCCGGATTTTCGAATCGCAGCTCCCAGGCCTTGTCGAGAAGGGAACGGACCAGAGATGGGTTGTGATACTTCACGACATTCGCAGCATAGTGAGCCCGGGCTCGCCGTGGCTTCGCCAAGAGAGAGTCGATGAGAGTCATGGATTGCGTATGGTACCAGAGATGCGGGAGCGAAAGCCCGGCGGCTGGATACTTCCGCCGGGCCTTCAAAACAATCAGCGTCTGCAGCCGCCTGTGGGATCCATGGACGCGCCGCAATCACTATCCACTGTGGATGTATGAGGTGGCGGCGTAGGGGCGACTCCGAAGATGGCTTCCCAAAGTGCCAGCATCAAGAGCCCTGTCCAGATAATTTTTTTCATCTCGTTTCTCCTCCAATTGCGCCTTTCGGCGCGACGGCGGAAAGAAGGGGAAATCCTTCATACCGCTCTGATGGTACCAGTGCATGCATTCTCGAAAAAGAGGACGTCAAGACGAAATTGGCAGAGCCTCAGGAGGTCCCTGGGGCCGATTTGCTCCCCAGATGTCCCTAGAGTCCAGAGACGACCCGCGCCGGCTGGCGGATCAAATTCGTAGACCACTTGTTTTGAGGGAGTTAAGTGGTGCCCAGGACCGGAATCGAACCAGTGACACCGTGATTTTCAGTCACGTGCTCTACCAACTGAGCTACCTGGGCACAGAGGCTCTGACGAGCCCGAAGGACGGAAGTTTTACCAGGGGTCGGGCGCCGAGTCAAGCGGTGGCCCGCCGGCTGCGCCATCTACGGGGGCGGTCCCGCGTTTCCGGGGGGCGGTGGCTGCTGCCCTTGCTGCCCCGGCTGTCTTGGGAAAGGCCTCCCCTGACCCTTCCCTCCGAAGCGGCGCTTGAGCCAGCGGGCTCGGGGCCCCATGCCCGGACGGCGCTGGCGGAAATAGGGGGCTCCGGCCTGGCCTTTGGGATCCTGTGGTGGCGGCGGCTCCTGCGCTTCAGGGCCGCCGGGCGGCCGGTCAGGCGGGCCGTCCATGCCGCCCATGCCGTCGATACCGTCCTGGGGCGGCGGGCCGTCCCGCCGCGGCGGCGGCGGGGGTTGCTGGCGCGGCCGGCGCTGCGGCTCCGGTCCCTGGCCTCCGCCTCCGCCCTGGCCTCCCTGTCCCAGCCCCGGCCCGAGGCGCAGGCGCGCCAGGAGCTTCAGGAACTTGCGCTCCTGGTCCGGCTTGAGCAGCTTGCGGCTCTCCAGGACGTTCGTCGTCATCGCCTTTTCGAGGGCCGTGAAGGTGTTTCCGGACTCCTGGAGCAGGCTGTCGATGCGCGCCTGGTCGGGGACCGGCGCGCCCAGCGCACGGCGCAGCTCGCGCTGGGTCTCCGCCTGGTCGGTGCGCAGCCGCAGGGTGTCGGCGAAAAAGCTCCCCTGGAGGGAGATGAACTTCTTGCGCTGATCGCCTTCCAGGCCGAGCTGGTTGGCCAGGCGGACGATCCGCTGCGGCACCTCTTCGTTCTGACCGCCGGGCTGCGGACCCTGCCGTTCCTCGGGCAGTCTCTCTGCCTCCTTGTCACCGCCCTTCTGCGTAGCCTCGCCGGCCCACCGGTGCCCGACCAGGGCGGCGACGATGCCGACGTTGACCCCCAGCGAGAGGAGGAGGACGATGACCAGCCACCAACGCTTCACAGTTGCGCTCCATCCGCGTCCGTGGCCGCGGTCGAGGTGCTCTCCAGGTCGTCCAGCGAGTCCCACCAGGTCTCGGCCAGGCTGGGACCACCCCCCGCGGCGCTGACCGCGAGCACGTTCTCGGTGTCCGGTAACGACCGGGAGCTGACCAGCTTGCCGGCGCCGACGCCGAGAGCGAGGCCGGCGGCGAGCGCGGCGGCGGCGGTCGCCCGCGCCCAGCGCGGTGCGGCCGACCAGGAGAGGCCGGGCTGCCGGCGCGCCTGGGCGAGGACGCGCTGGGCAAACGCCGGCGGCGCCGGCGCGGCCGGTGGCAGCTCCAGGCCGCTCCAGCTCCGTTCCAGGCGGGCCATAGCCGCGGCCAGCTCCGGCTCGCGCGCCATCCGGGCACGCAACGCGCCGGCCTGCTCGGCCGGCAGCTCTCCATGGAGAAGGCGCATCAGCTCAATCTCTGTGGTGCGGCTCATCGTCTGTCCTCTTTCCGTGAAACCCTCGAAGCGTCCGATTCCTGCGCTCCCTCGATCCGCCGCATCGCCCGGAAGAGACGGCTCTCGACCGCCCCCTCGCTGATCTCCAGCACTTCGGCGATCTGCTTGTACGACAATCCCTCGAAACGGGCCAGCACCAACACCGCCCGCTGATTATCCGGCAGCGCGGCGATGGCGCGCCGGGTGGACTGCCAGCGCAGCCGCGAATCCAGCGCTGCCGCCGGGTCCGGCGCCGCGTCGGGCGGATCGAACGGCGTCGCGTCGCTGTCTTCCGCCGGGCTCTCCCAACGCAGGAAGCGCACCAGCTTGCGGCGCCGCAGCTTGTTCAGACAGTGGTTGACCGCGATCCGGTACAGCCAGGTGTAGACCTGACCCTGCGGGCGGGCGTCCCCGGCCTTCTGATAGACCTTGAGGAAAACTTCCTGGGTCGCGTCGCGAGCCTCTTCCACATCCCCCAACATGCGCTCGCACAGGCGGAGGAGGCGGTCCTGATGATGTTCCATCAGGCGCACGAAGGCGTCGCCCTCCCCCGCGGCCACACGAGTCAGCACATCCCAGTCGGGATCGGTGGCCGAAGCTCTTGCGGAGTCCGTTCCCACCTCGTGTCCTGGAACCCCTCGCCGAGGGAAACCCTGCGGGTGCGGCCGGATCGACCTAGGCGGCCGGCGGCCGGCTGCGGTCGAGCTGGCTCTGGAATTTGGAAATGTGCTCTTCCACCAGGCGATGGACGCCGAGGCGTTGCAGCTCGGCGGCGAGCACGAGGATCTGGTTGGCCTTGAGCGGGTGCTCCTTGTAGATGACCTGGAGCACCTGCTTCAGTGCGGCCTCAAGCTGCGGATCGTGCGCCTCGGCAGGCGGCACGGCGTCATGCACTGCGCCGGCTCTCCGCGGCTTCGTGCATCTGCTCGGGATCGTAGCCGTAGATCAGCGAGCGCACGGTCTGCTCCGGCGCCAGGGCGATCCCCTCGTCATAGCCCCACATGAAGATCGTCTCCCACGGGCAGTAGCGGGCGCAGAGCTGGCAGCCGATGCAGCGCTCCAGGTCCACCTCGACGAGCTTCATGAAGTCGCGGAACTCCGGCCCGGGCACGATCTCGATGCAGTCGACCGGACAGAAGGAGATGCAGGCCTCGCAGCCGGTACAGCCGGTCTGGTCGATCACCGCCAACTGCTTGGGCGGCTTCGGGCGGGGCGGTTTGTCGATTTCGATCTTCTTCTGGTACGGAAACTCGGCCATACGGATCGCCTCCGGTGCTTTGGACCCCGTACTCTAGCAGAAAAGACCGTGACACAATCCGCCCCGTGATCCAGGACCGCATCGCCCGTTTCGTCCAATCCCCCTCTCCGCCCGAGACGTTCGACGAGCTCGCGCTCGCCGCCTTCGCCTTCCAGTTCGAGCGCATCGCGCCCTACCGCCACATGTGCGAAGGCCGGGGCGTCACGCCGGCCACGCTGACCGTCTGGCGCCAGGTGCCGCCGGTGCCCGCCGCCGCATTCAAAACTTTGGAGCTGGCCACCGAGCCCGCGGTCGAGACCTTCCGCAGCAGCGGCACGACGGCCACCGAGGTGCGCAGCGTCCACCATCACCCCTTTCCGGACCTCTACCGGACGGTGATCGACGCGTCGTTCCCGCCGTACTGTCTGCCGCTCCTCGGAACGGAAGAGCGGCTGCCGATCCTGTCGCTCATCCCCAGCCGCGAGCAGCTCCCGGATTCGAGCCTGTCCTTCATGGCTGACCACATCCTCCGCCGCTGGGGCGGTCCGGAGAGCGCCACCCTGTTCGGACCAAGGGGAGTGGACGCCGCAAAGGTGCGCTCGTGGACCTCGTCCCGGCAGCGTGAGGGGCGCCCGGTGCTGGTGCTCACCACCGCTCTCGCCCTGGCGCAGTGGCTGGACTGGCTGGACCGCGTGGATCTGCGCTTCCGCCTCCCCGTCGGAACGGTGGTCTTCGAGACCGGCGGCTTCAAGGGGAAGGAGACCGAGGTGACGCGCGAGGATCTGCTCCGCCGCCTGCTCGACCGCCTGAACGTGCCGCCCGAGCAGGTCGTCCGCGAGTACGGCATGACCGAGCTGACCAGCCAGTGCTACACCCGCGTGCTCCTCGGCGGCGATCCGGACCTCTTCGTAACCCCACCCTGGATGCGGGTGCGACTGTTCGATCCGGCGACCTTGGAAGAGGCGCCGGCTGGGAAGGTGGGATTGATCTCGATCTTCGATCTCGCGAATGTGGGGTCGGCGGTGCATCTGCTCACCGAGGACCTGGGGGTCGCCGAGGGGGAGGGTTTCCGTCTCCTGGGACGGGCGGCGGGGGCGGAGCTGCGGGGGTGCTCGTTGGTGGTGGAGGAGTTGCGGTAGAGGGTGGACGGCAGCAACCTTGAAATCTCGGTGTCCGGCGCCGACTTTTCAAGGCAATTTTTGGAATTTTCCTTGAAATCTCGGTATATGACACCGAATTTTCAAGGTAAGATAGTTCCATGATCGAGCGGACACATCATCTCCTTGCTCTGGAAGGGCTCCTTCATCGATTCCCGGTGGTCGCCATTCTGGGCACCCGGCAAACCGGTAAGACGACGATAGCCCGGCAACTTCTGGCCCGGTATCCTGGGCCTGCGACCTTGTTTGACCTTGAAGATCCGGCTGACCTCGCGCGGCTCACCAATCCGATGCTTGCTTTGCGCGAGCTTCGGGGGCTCGTCGTCCTGGACGAAATTCAGCGCAGCCCGGAGATCTTTCCTATCCTGCGCGTGCTGGCGGACCGGCCGGAAATTCCGGCTCGTTTCCTCGTTCTGGGCAGCGCGAGCCAGGATCTCCTGCAGCAGAGCTCCGAATCTCTTGCCGGACGGATCGCATTCCACGATCTCGAAGGCTTCACCCTCTCGGAGGTTGGGGAGGACGCGCTACGCACCCTCTGGGTGCGCGGCGGTTTCCCCCGCTCTTTCCTGGCGCCATCCGACGTTCTCAGCGCTGATTGGCGGGACCAGTTCGTGCGGACTTTCCTGGAGCGCGATCTCGCGCAGCTCGGCATCCAGATCCCCGGGACGACCCTGGGGCGATTCTGGACCATGATCGCCCATTACCACGGGCAGATCTGGAACAGCTCTGAGCTCGCCCGTGCCTTCGGAGTCTCGGACACCACCGTGGCCCGCTATCGCGATATCCTCACCGGCGCTCTCGTCGTCCGCCAACTCGCGCCCTGGCACGAGAACCTCCAGAAGCGCCAGGTCAAATCCCCCAAGGTCTACATCATCGACAGCGGGCTCCTGCACACGCTCCTCAACCTGGAGACCTTCGACGACTTGGCGGGGCACCCCAAGATCGGTGCCTCCTGGGAAGGCTTTGGTCTGGCCGAGGTGATCGCCCGCCTGGGCGCGCGGCCCAGAGAATGCTTCTTCTGGTCAACCCACAGCGGCGCAGAGCTCGACCTTCTTGTCGTACGCGGCCGCCGGAGGCTCGGCTTCGAATTCAAGTACAGCGACGCTCCTCAGATCACCCGGTCGATGCACACCGCTCTTTCCGACCTGAAGCTCGACAGCCTCGACATGGTCCATGCCGGCCAGCACACGTTTCCTCTCGCGGAGAATGTCAGGGCGCTATCGTTGGCGCGTCTTCAGACGGATCTGGCCCCCCTCGCGGAGCTCTCCTCGTAACCGTTTCTCCGGATCGCCTCCTGGGAGCGCTGGCACCAAATCAGTCTCCCTGACGAGCGCAGCTTTATTCTGCGGTGGAGTACGCCTACCACAACCCCAGCAGGTTTCCCTCCGGGATCGTGGAAACGAGCCCAGGCGCCCAGGCTGCCCACCAGCGGACGACGGAGAGCGAGCCGCAGGCGACGGGGAGCGTGGCAGCGCATCCCCGGTCATAATCGCCGCATGCCGCGTGACGTGTTCCTGCCGCCGTCCATCGAGCCTCCGCCGACCCGGCCGGGTCTTCACTGGCTCGCCTGTCCGTGGACTCCAGAGATTCTCGGGGAGCTGGTCGCTGCGTTGCGCGAGGGAGGCGAGGCGCTGCGGTCTATCTCGACAGCCGATCTCTTGGAGGCCTGGGCAGACGCGGTAGAAGTGTTCCGCGATCCGGCGTCTCCGGAACGGCAAGGGCTGGACCCCGAGCTCGCTCGGCTGTGCCGCTTGTCTCCCGAGGGGCTTTCCGCAGGTCTTGAAGCGGTTCTCGGTGGCGTGCGGCGTGACGCGGCAGGCAGGCTTCTGGAGGCGGCCGAGGCCCACCGGGCCGGTGCCCCTCGGGAGCCGGTGCTGGTGGTGCTGGCGTCCAATCTGCCGGGGTTGGCCGTGCAGCCGCTTCTTCCGGCTCTCGCTCTGCGCCGGCCGGTCTTGCTCAAATCCCCTTCCGCGGAGCCTCTTTTCGCGGCCAGCTTTCTCGCCGCGTTGGCGCAGCGCGAGCCGCGGCTGGCGGGGGCGGTCGCGGCGGTGGCCTGGCCGGGGGGCGATCCTCGCCTCGAAGCACCGGTGCTCGCGGGGGTCGGGCGGGTGATCGCGTATGGCGATGCTCCGGCCCTCACCGATCTGGAGCGCCGGGCTCCGGGCAAGGTGGTGGGCTATGGACCTCGGACGAGCCTGGCGGTGATCGGGGCGTCGGTGGATCCGGCGGTGGTGGCGGATGGGTTGTCGCGCGATATTGCTCTGTTCGATCAGCGGGGGTGTCTGTCGATCGCCGCGATCTACACGGCGGGAGATGCCGCGCTTCTGGCTGCCCATCTGGAGGCGGCTCTCCTGGAGCGGGCGCGGTGCTGGCCTCCAGGACCTGCGGATGCGGTGTCCCTCGGTGCGGTGCAGCAGATCCGGCTGGAGGCGGAGATGCGGGGGTTGCGGGTTTCCCGGCTGCCGGTCTCCGACGGCACGGTGCTGGTGGACCCCGATCCCGCGTTCCGTCCATCGCCGGGGTTGCGCACGGTTCGGATCCATCCGCTGGCGGATCTTTCTCTCCTGCCGGAGATCCTGGCTCCGTGGAAGGACCGGCTTCAGGGCGCCGCGTTGGCCGGGGAGGACGCGTGGCTCCTGGCGGATCGGCTGGCTACGCTTGGCGTGTCTCGGTGCACGGCACCCGGCGACCTGCAGTCGCCGGATGCGTCGTGGCACAACGGGGGGATCAGTCCGCTTTCAGCGCTGGGGTGACGACCTACTTCGCCGCGCCGGGCGCCGCCGGTGCGATGCCGAGGACCTTGCCCAGCGAGACTTCGGGAGCGGCCCAGTCCTGGGTTTCCAGGCGGCCGGTTTCGCGGCCGTTGACGTAGACGATGGCGGTGGGCACGCCGCGGATCTTCTGCTTCTGGGCTTCAGGGTCCTTGAAGTCGCGCGGCAGGCCGTAGTACTCGAAATGGATCTTCGAGGGTCCGAGCAGGTCCTCGACCTTGAGGAGCAGGGGGACGTGCTGGCGGCAGTGCGGGCACCAGGAGCCGAAGAAGACGCGCACGGTCACCGGCTGGGCCTCTTTCTTGAGCGCGGCGATCGTGGCCTGGTTCGGGTTGTAGCTCTGCGCCGTGCGGGCGTACTCGGGGTTGTGCTGCTTGAGATCGGCGTTCTTTTTGATCCCGAGGAGGGGCGGGTTGGGGTTCATCGTCACCGCCTTGCCCTCGGAGGTGAAGGCGATCGCCTCCCCCTTGATGTCGAACTTGCCCTGCGGGGCGAGCGCCGCGTCGGCCAGCAGGTCGACGGTGCCGTCCTTCTGCTTCGCCACCTTCATCAGCTTCACGGTCTCCACCGTGCCGGCGCGCGGGGTGAGGAGGACCGGCGAGGGGAGGGCGCTCGAGAGGATCAGGTAGGCCGGGACCTTGCTGTTCTGGTAGATCTCCGCGCTCTTGTCTTCCTTGCCGCCAACCAGGAGAACGTACTCACCGATGCGCTGGAAGCCGCGGAATACGGCGTCGGAGGGGACGGGCTGCGCCTGGGCGGGCCGGGCGGCCGGAATGACCGGGACGACGGCGGCGGCGGCGAGCAGCAGGAGCGCCAGGCTGCGGCGGAGAGAGCTTGACGTGCGCGTCATAGGGACCTCACAGGGTGGAAAGGTTCAGGCCGGATTCCGTGCTGCGGCCACTTGGGTTGGAGGGGGCAGGCCCGCGTAGGTCTCGGTCACCCGGCCGTCCTTGACGCGGAAGGACCGCGGCAGTTGACGGTAGAGCGGGCGGAGCAGCTCGGGCGGCGCTTCGATGACCTGGAAGACAGGTCCCATGGTCCAGTTGAAGGCGGTGAGCTGCTCCGGGGTGGCGGCGGTGAGGAGCCAGATCTTCGGTCCGTCAGGGTTGCCGGCGGCGGTGTTGAGCTGGTCCACCGCGGCGGCGAGCGCGGGATCGGCGGCGCCGCCGGAGAGCTTGCTGATGTCGGCGATCACCACCAGATTGTCGCCCTTCTGCAGGCCGCCGGCCACGGTGCTCAGGCAGACCGCCCCCTTGCCGCTGCCGGCGCACAGGCCGTCGACCCGCACGCCGGGGCGCAGGCGGGTCGCGAGGTCGTCCAGCGGGAGCTGCGGCGATTTCCAGGCGAAGAGCGCGACCGCGACGGCGCCGAGGGCGACCACCGCCGTGCGCACGGGCGGAATGACTGGCGCCTGCCGGCGGCGGCCGACGAAGGCGAGGAGCACCGGCGGCACGAGGAGGAGCAGGTCCTGCCAGAACGCCTCGGCCGGCGTGCGCTGCACCAGGTTGCCGAAGCAGCCGCAGCTCGCCGCGGCGTCGCGCAGGCCGTGCGCGCTCAGCCACCAGGCGCGGCCGGTCAGGAAGAGGAAGAAGGTGACCAGGAACACCGCCGGCACCAACACCCACAGCCGGCGCACGCCGAGCAGCAGGGCGAGACCGAAGGCGGCTTCGAGGGCCAGCGCGAAGAGGGCCAGAGTGCCGGCGGGGACCAGGAAGTCGAGCTTCTCGGTCCGGATCTGCTCGGCGAAGGCGGCCGGGTCGAGCACCTTGGCCCAGACGGCGACCAGCAGGACGATGCCCAGGACGGCGGCGGCGATCGTGCCCACCCACCAGAGACGGGGGCGGGGGGCGACGTTCGTCATGGCTGGACTCTCCGGTGTCATCGATCGATCATCCTAGCTCCTGTCCACCAGTCCCACAACACGGCGGCGGCCCGGGTCATTTCCCTGCTGGGAGCGCTGGCTTCCAGCCGGCCGGGTCGACGCAGTCGACCGGGCCGCCAGGATGGCGGCGCTCCCAGCTTACTGCGCGGCCGCGGCGGCGAGCGCTTCCCGTTCCGGCCAGCGCAGATGCCGGCGCAGCTCCTCGGCGGTCGGGCTGTCGACGTGGTCGAGGAACGGCTCCAGGGGACCGGAGTAGAGCACCTCGCCGCCGTGCACGCCGCCGCCGGGTCCCATGTCGACGATCCAGTCGCAACGCGCGATCAGATCCGGGCTGTGCTCCACGACCACCACCCCGTCGCCGCGCTGCACCAGCCGGCGGAGGGTGTGGTAGAGGAGGTCGATGTCCGCCAGATGGAGGCCGGTCGTCGGCTCGTCGAACAGGAAGAGGCGCGGCTTTTCCGACGCCGGGCGGTCGAGGAAGCTCGCCAGCTTCAGCCGCTGCGCCTCACCGCCCGAGAGCGTCGAGGTCGACTGGCCGAGGCGCAGGTATCCCAGTCCCACCTCGGAGAGAATACGCAGCCGGCGGACGAGGCGTTTATTCTCCGCGAAGCACACCTGCGCCGCCTCGACGGTGAGATCCAGCGCTTCGGAGATGTTGAGCCCCTTATAACGGACCGCCAGCACCTCGGGCCGGAAGCGGTGGCCCTGGCAGACTTGGCACGGTACGGTCACCGGCGCCATGAACTGCATGTCGACCTCGGTGGTGCCGGTCCCCTCGCAGGCCGGACAGCGGCCGCGCTCGACGTTGAAGGAGAAGTGGGCCGGGGTGATCCGCCGCGCCCGCGCGTCGGCGGTGCCGGCGTAGATCTTGCGCACCTCGTCGTAGGCCTTGACGTAGGTGATCGGGTTCGAGCGGCTCGACCGTCCGAGGGGACGCTGGTCGACGAGGGTGACGTCCTCCAGTCCGGCGAGCCCTTCCAGGCCGCCCACCTCGCCGGGCTCGACGTCCACAACACCGCGCGCCCGCTGGTAGGTGCCGTAGACGACGTTCTCGATCAGGGTCGACTTGCCGGAGCCGGAGACGCCGGTCACCGCCACCAGGGCGCCGAGCGGGAAGTCGACGCTCACGTTCTTGAGGTTGTGGGCGCGCGCGCCGCGGATCGACACCCGCGGCAGCGCCTCGATCTCGTGGTCGAGGGTGTCGCGCCCCTGCTCGCGGCGGAAGCGGGCCATGTGATGGCGGGCCGAGGTCGGCGGCCGTTCGCGCAGGTAGCGGCCGGTGAGCGAGGTCTCGCTGGCGAGGATCGTCTCGATCGGCCCCTCGGCCACCACCTCGCCGCCGTGCTCGCCGGCCGCCGGTCCGAGGTCGATGATGTGGTCGGCACCGCGGATGAGCGTGCGGTCGTGCTCCACCACCAGCACCGTGTTGCCGCGCCGGGCGAGATCGCGCAGCAGGCCGAGCAGGCGGTCGCTGTCCTGCGGATGCAGGCCGATGGTCGGCTCGTCGAGGACGTAGAGGGTGGTGGTGAGGCCGGAGCCGAGCGCCGCGGCGAGATGAATGCGCTGCGTCTCGCCGCCGGACAGGGTGCGCGCCTGGCGGTCGAGGGTCAGATAGTCGAGGCCGACGCGGTGGAGCACCTCGACGCGCTCGGACAGCTCGTCGAGCAGATGGCCGGCCATCTCGCGCTGGCGCGGCGTCCACTGGCGCGAGCGCAGCCAGGCGCGGAGCTGCTCGACGGAGAGGGCGGTCAGCTCGGGAAGGGTCACCCCTTCGAGGCGCACGGCGAGGGCCTCCGGTTGCAGGCGGGTGCCGCCGCAGTCCGGACAGGGGGTGTAGGAGCGATAGCGGGCGAGGAGCACGCGCACATGGACTTTGTAGGTGCGCTGCTCCAGGTAGTGGAAGAATTCTTCGAGGTTGGTGAAATTTCCCTTCCCACTCCAGATCCACTCCCGGGTCTCGGCCGGCAGCTCGGCCCAGGGCGTGTTCAGGGGTACCTTGCGCTTGCGGCAGGCGGCGAGCAGCTCGTCGTAGAGCTCCTCATAGGCCGGCGTGTTCCACGGCGCGATCGGGCGCTCAGAGAGGCTGCGCCGCGGATCGGGGATCACCCGTTCGCGGTCGATGCCGATCACCCGCCCGAACCCCTGGCAGGTCGGGCAGGCGCCGAGTGGCGAGTTGAACGAGAAGAGCGCCGGCGTCGGCCGCCGCGCCACCTCGCCGCAGACCGGGCAGGAGAGCTCGCGGCTGAAGAAGCGGACTCCTTTCGGTCCCCGCGCCTCGACCCGGCCGCCGCTCATCCGCCACGCCTGTTCGACGCTGTCGAGGACGCGCGGTCGGGACTCCTCCTTGGCGGGAAACCGGCCGAGGACCAGCGGCAATGGATCGAGGCGCGCCGGCCACTTCTCGCCCGGCTCCATGCGCACCACTTCCTCACCCTGGAGCCGTCGCTGGAAGCCCTGGCGGATCAGCTCGCCGAGCGCGTCGTCCCCGCCCTTCTTCGGCCGCGGCAGGCGGACCAGCACCAGGAACGGATCGCCGACCGCGCCTTCGGTCAGCTCGGTGGTGGTCTCCTCCGGGCTCGACGTGCGCACCGGTCCATGGCCGTTCGGGCATTCGACCACGCCGAGGTGGGTGTACAGGAGGCGCAGCACGTCGAGCGTCTCGGTGATCGTGCCCACCGTCGAGCGGGCGTTGCGCACCGCGTTCTTGGCTTCGAGCGCGACCGCCGGCAGGATGTTCTCGATCGAGTCGACCGGCGGCCGTTCCATCTGGTCGAGGAACTGGCGGGCATAGGTGGACATCGATTCGACGAAGCGGCGCTGCCCCTCGGCGAAGACGGTGTCGAAGGCGAGAGAGGATTTACCGGCGCCGGACGGACCGGTGACGACGGTCACCGCCCGATGAGGAATCCGGCAATCGATCCCTTTCAGGTTGTGCGTGCGGGCGCGGCGGACGAAGATGGACGGCGTACTGGGAATTCTTTGCATCCGGGCTTCCGTCCCGCCCCGGCACGCCATACGGTCGATCGCGGCGTCCGGCGCAGAGCGGAGCCTGACATCATACCGCAAGCACCTCACCCCCGGCCCCTCTCCCATCTCCCACCAAGGCCCCCGCCGGGAGAGGGGAGAACTTCAGGATGAAACAGGAAGAAGCAGAAAGAAGAATGACCTGACCGCTTTTCTCCCCTCTCCCGCGGAAGGGCGGGCGGGAGATGGGAGAGGGGCCGGGGGTGAGGTGTTGGGCGGCGGGACGCCTGTGCTGCCGTTGCGGGTGGGCCGCCCGCTTAATCGCGTCCCTGCGAGATCTGGCGCCGCAGCAGCTCGTTCTCGAAGGCCATGCCGACCTGGGCGGTCGCGAGCTCGAGGATGTCGATGTCCTCGATCGGCTGGTCGCGGTCGCCGTTGTCGGTGTAGATGATGGAGATCACCCGCTGCGAGCCGAGGACCGGGAAGACCACCGTCTGGCCGGTGCGCGGACGCCCGAGGGTGTTGCGCAGAGTCTCCGGCAGCTCCGCCTCGTCGAAGTCGAGCGACAGGACCTCGCCGGACTCCAGGCTGCGGATCAGCGCGCCGTCGCCCTCGATGGGCAGCTTGAGGGTGCGCGTCGATTCGGCGAGATTGCGCCCCTTGGAGTCGGTGCCGAAGGCGCCGAGGGCGACCAGATGGTCGCGCTTGACCAGGAAGAGGACAGCGCGCTCCACCGACTCCGAGATGATGTGCATCAGGTTGAGCGCCACGGTGGCCGAGATCAGGCCGGAGCGCAGGTCGCCGTAGACCCGCCGCAGCCGCTCGACGCCCGAGCGCGCTCCCGGCCGCGGCGCGCCGCGCACCAGGTCGCGCCGGTTCTCGATGACGTTCTCCACGCAGGCCACCACGGCTTCGATCTCGGCCGGAATGGCGGCGAGCACGCCGGCTTCGTAGACCTTGACCAGCGACGCGGCGCCGGGATCGACGAGGGCGATCACTGACGCGCGGGGACGGGCGCGGCGGATCGCGGCGGCCTGCTCCAGGGTCACTTCGTCGTGGCGCAGGTCGACCAGGACGATCGGGTGCGGCTCCCCCGTCTCGACCGCTCCCGCCTGGCCGAGCCCCTTGAGCTCGACCGAGGCGACCTCGTGCTGCAGCGCGTCCGCCAAACGCTCGACGAACACCCGGTCGCTGGAGACGACATGCAGACGGAGGAGCTCGGCGGCGTGCTGCGGACCCTCCCGGGGCGCCTCTTCGTCCGGGTCGCCGCCCGGAGCCCCGTGGGCGCCGGAAGCCAGCGCGGCGGTGCCGGCTCGCGCCGCGGGGCTCAGATGGAGAGTCGGATTGGTGGCGTCGCCCGCGTCATAGGCCCCGGTCCCCCCACCACCGCTCCCCCGCCACCCCTCCGCCTCGGGATGGAGCGGCGGATCGACGCGGTCGCGGTTGCGCTCGTCGAAGATGCGCGCCGCTTCGAGCAGCACCATCTGGGTGTTGATGTCCGCGTCGGGCAGCACGTCGCTCGGGTAGAGCGCGATGTCGTCGATCGGCCGCAGGTCGTCGATCGCGAACTCGAAGGTGCCATTGTCCCAGACCATCACCTCGGAGACCGCCTGCTCGATCTGCTGCGCGATCACCTGGCGCAGCCCCTCGGCGTCGATCGAGCCGGTGGTGACCAGGATCTGCCCGAGCGAACGGTGCTCGGCCGCCTCGCGCTGGCTGAGGATGGCGCGCTCCAGGATGCCGCGGTCGATCATGCCGGAGGAGATCAGCAGGTCGCCCAGCTTCGGCGTCTTCGGCGCCTGTGCGCTGACCAGCCGGCCGCAGTGGAATCCGACCATCGCCTTCTGCGTGCCGCGGTGGAGCAGCAGCGTGCCCGTCCGCCGGCCGAGGTGAATGAACTGCATCACGTCGGCGACGGAGACGTCTTTGAGGCTGCCGGAGATTCCCATCGGTTAGCTCGAAAGCGCTCGTTTCAAGTGATTCTCAGACGGCGGCGAGCCGGCGGGGGCGCGGGTGGCGGTCATTCGCCACGCGCCAGCTTGACCAGGCTCTCCAGGGTCCGCAGCTTGCGGTCCTTGGTCGCGAAGAGCCGGGCCGCGAACATCGCCGACGCGGCATGCGCCGACAGGAGGTCCAGCAGGTCGCGGTCCTCCGCCCGCAGGATCGGCTTGTGATCAAGGAGCTTGAGCAGCACGAGGGCGCCGACGATTTCGTTCTGCACCCGCAGCGGCACCGCGGCGAGCGCCTGCGACTCCGGGGTCGGGCCGAGGCGGAGCACGCCGTCCTTGAGGGTCAGGTCGACCATCGGGTCGCCGCCGGTGTAGGACTCGCCGCCGTAGGGCGCCTGCACGCCGTCGTACATCCCCTCGAGGAGCGCGATCTCGTAATCTTCCGCGTCGTCCTTGCGCAGCAGCAGGATGAACTGCTCGGCGCCGAGCAGGTTGATGGCGATCTCGGCGATGGTGGCCTGCACCTCGGCCGGATCGAGCGTGGCGTGGAGCTGGTAGGTCGCCACGTAGAGGTTCATCAGCCGGCCGCCCTGGTGCTCCGAGTCGACCAGCCGCGAGGCGAGCTCCTTGACGTCCGACTCGGCGGTCGACAGGCGCCGCTCGAGCTCCTGCGCCCGCTCGTCGGACGCGCCGGCGCCGCCGCTCTCCGCGGTCTCGCGCAGATTGATCTCGACCACCCGGGCGAGCTCGCCGACCTTTTCCAGGGTCGAGCGCAGCTCCGCCACCAGCTCGAGTCCGGGGCTGGCGGTGGCGCTCTGCCGCGAGGTGGCCTCTGTGGCGGTGCGGTCGGTCAAGCGGGACCCTTCTCGAGCTGCGAGATCTTTTCGAGGATGTCCTCGCTGTGGAACGGCTTCTTGATGTAGGCGGAGGCGCCGGCCTCGAGACCGCGCTGGGTGTCCTGCTCCCGCCCCTCGGTGCTGATGATGATGATGGCGAGGTCCTTGTGCGCTTCGCCGGAGCGGACCTCGGCCAGGAACTCCAGCCCGTTCATGTTCGGCATGTTGATGTCGAGCAGCACGAGGTCGATGTCCGGGTGCTCCTGCAACCGTTCGAGCGCCTGGCGGCCGTCCAGCGCATAGACGAGAGGGTATTGCCGCAGCATGACCTCATACATCTTGTGCATCAACTTCGAATCGTCAGCGACGAGTATCTTTCTTGGCTGCAAGACGCTCTCCCAAAAACCGTCAGAGAGGAAACTCCCCACGAACAGGAGCGGCGAAGAAGCGGGCCCAGGGGCTACGGCGAGATTTTCCCGCTCCGCAGCCCCGGTTCGGAAACCCACTGCGCCGCTCAGTCCATGCAGGAGTGTAGCCAATGGGGCGGGTCGTTTCAAGAAAACGCCCCCGACGGGACTCCGGGACGATATCCTTACCCCCCCATGGGACGCCTCGGCTCCTCGTCCGCGCAGCGGTCCGGCTGGCCGCGCAGCCTCTCCGCTCTCGTCATCTGGGGCGCTTGGGGCGCTCTGCTGCTCTACGCGGTGTGGCCCTGGCTGCCCGGCCGCGGACGCCAGACGCGGCCGCGGACGATCATCGTCTACGGCTTCAGCATCCTCGGCGACGCGCTCGACCGCGCCGTGCTCCCCGCCTTCGCCCGCCACTGGCGGACCGAGACCGGCGAGCGGGTGGAATTCGTCACCTCGTTCGCCGGCTCGGGCACGGTGACCAACCAGCTCATCATGGGCGTCCCGGCGCACCTCGCCCTCCTCTCCCTGGAGCTCGACGCCCAGCGGCTCGCCACTGCCGGGGTCATTCCCGCCGGGAGTTGGAAGACACTGCCGCTCGGCGGCGTGGTGAACCGCACGCCGTTCATCCTCCTCGTCCGCCCGGGCAACCCGAAGGGGATCCACGACTTCGCCGACCTCGGCCGGCCCGGCGTCACCGTCGTCCACCCCGACCCGCTGACCTCGGGCGGCGCCAACTGGGCGCTCCTCGCCGAGTATGGCGCCGCGGCCCGCCACGCCGCGCCGGGGCACGAACGGGAGGCCGGCACGGCGTCGCTGCGCGGCGTGTGGAGCCACGTCGTCGCCCAGGCCGCGTCCGCGCGGGCGGCCCGCACACAGTTCGAGAACGGCTTCGGCGACGTGCTGGTCACCTATGAGCAGGACGCCGTGCACGGCAATGAGAAGGACGGGAAAAAGAAGAAGAGCGCGCCGAAGTGGGAGATCGTCTATCCTCCCAGCACGGTGCTGTCGGAGCACACCCTGGTGATCATCGACAAAAACGCGACTCCCGAAGAACGACCCATCGTCCACGCCCTCGCCGCCTTCCTGTGGAGCGACGAGGCGCAGACGCTGTTCGTGGCGAACGGCTTCCGCAGCGTGCGCGACGAGCTGAACGGCGCCAATCCGGCCTTCGGCACGATCGCCGACCCGTTCCTGGTCGCCGACTTCGGCGGCTGGACGAAGGTCAAGAAAGACATCGTGGACACCATCTGGAAAGGCGAGATCCTGCCGGGGCTTGGAAAGTGAGCCGGACGGCGCCGCCGCGGAAGGCTCCCGGCGCCAGCTCGCCGGTGCTGCCGGTGAGCCTGCTGCTCGCCGTGCTGGTGCCGCTCCTGCTGATGCCGCTCGCGGCGGTGTTCGTCTTCGCCTTCCGCGGCGGCTTCAAGGACTTCGTCTCGGCCCTGATCGCGGAGGACGCCCAGTTCGCCCTCCGCTTCAGCCTGCTCATCGCCTTCCTCACCGCCGCGGTGAACGCCGTGCTCGGCACCTTCGCCGCCTATGTGCTCGCCAAGTACCGCTTCCCGGGCAAGAAGCCGCTGACCATCGCGGTCAACCTGCCGGTGGCCATCCCCACGGTCGTGGTGGGCACCTCGCTGCTGCTCCTCTGGGGTCCCATCGGCCTGCTGGGCAAAGTGCTCGCGCCGCTGGGGTTCTCGCCGATGTTCGCGCCGGCGGGCGTGCTCCTCGCCCACCTCTTCGTCACCTTCCCCTACATGCTGGGCGCGGTCAAGCCGCTGCTCGACGAGCTCGAGGTGACCTATGAAGAGGCCGCGTACACCCTCGGCGCAGGGAAGTGGCAGACCTTCCGCTATGTGATCCTGCCGGCGCTCCGCGGCGGCCTGTTCAGCGGCACCCTCCTCACCTTCGCGCACTCGCTCGGCGAGTTCGGCGCCACGGTGATGGTGTCGGGCAACCTCCGCCTGCGCACCCAGACGGCGCCGCTCTTCATCTTCGCCCAGTTCGAGGCGGGGAACGTCGAGAAGGCCAACGCCGTGGCCGCGGTGCTCGCGGCGCTCTCCTTCGCCATCTTCTTCTTCCTCCTCCGCTGGTCCGGACCGGCCGGCGGACGGACACAGGGACACTAGGAAGACTGGCATGTCGATCGTCCTCGACCGCCTGAGCAAGCGCTTCGGCAGCCAGACCGTGGTCAGCCGCGTCTCGCTGGAGGTGGAGGACGGCGAGCTGTTCGTCCTTCTCGGCGCTTCGGGCAGCGGCAAGAGCACGGTGCTCCGCCTCATCGCCGGCCTCGCGGTGCCGGACAGCGGCAGCATCCATCTGCGCGGGCGCGACGTCACCGACCTCGCGCCGCAGGAGCGGGAGATCGGCTTCGTGTTCCAGAACTACTCGATCTTCCGCCACATGAGCGTGGCGGAGAACATCGAGTTCCCGCTCAAGATCCGCAAGATGCCGGCGGCGGAGCGGGCGCGGCGGCGGGAGGAGCTGCTCGACCTGGTGGGCCTGGGCGGCCTCGGCGGGCGCTACTCCCACCAGCTCTCCGGCGGCCAGCAGCAGCGCGTCGCGCTCGCCCGCTCGCTCGCCCACAAGCCGAGCGTGCTGCTGCTCGACGAGCCGTTCGGGGCGCTCGACGTGAAGATCCGCGGCCAGCTCCGGCGCAATCTGCGCGAGATCCAGCAGAAGCTCAAGGTGACCGCCATCCTGGTCACCCACGATCAGGAGGAGGGGTTCGAGCTGGCCGACCGGGTGGGCCTGATGGACCACGGCGCGCTGCTCGAGGTCGGCCATCCCGAGACTCTCTACGCCCGACCGCGCACCCTGTTCGGCGCCACCTTCCTCGGCGCCGGCACCGTCCTCGTCGGCCGTGCCCGCGGCAACGAAGCGCGCCTGGGCGATCTCGCGCTGCCCATTCCGCCCGAGGTGGAGCACGAGGACGGCTCGCGCGTGCGCGTCCTGTTCCGCCCCGAGCAGGTCGAGATCAGCACCGCCGCCCCGGAGGACAGCCGCCACCATCTTCTGGGCAAGGGGGAGATCGTCGAGCAGAGCTTCCTCGGCGCGCTCCGCCGCCTGCGCGTCCGCCTGCCGCCGATCCCCGGCACCCGCCAGGCGGCGCCGGCGCCGTATGGAGAGGAAGGCCTGCTGGTCGACGTCGTGCAGCCGGCCGAGGAGCCGCTGCCGGGTCCGGAGGTCTGGGTGAGCCTGCGCGGCTGGCACATCCTGGCGCCGCCGCGCCCGCGCCTCCTGATCTGCTCCCTGCCCACGGCGGCCCGGCCGCAGAGCGCGCAGCCACCGGCGTACCCGCCGGTCCTGGCGCACCTGGTGGAGGCGGTGGACGCCGTCCCGGTCCTCCTGGCGGTCGATGAAGCCGGCGACGAAAAGGGGACGGAAGGGCTGCGCGCCGCCATCGTGGAACGCGCCGCCGCCGATGGCTCCGGAGCCCTGGACGGCGCCGAGGTCCTCGTCCGCCGCGGCGATCCGGCCGCCGAGATCGGCTCCGAGCAGGCGCAGAGCGTCTACGACTTCGTCGTCCTCTCCGGCGCCACCGGCCCGGTCGTCGGCGGCCTCCTCGACCGCCTGAGCACCGCTCTCCTCGTCCTGCGCGGCGACAAGCCCGACCTCAAGCGCATCCTGATCTGCACCGCCGTCGGCGAGCCCGGCAAGGCCGACGTGCGGGTGGGCGGCTGGCTCGCCCGCCGCCTGGACGCCGAGGTGACGCTCCTGCACGTCAATGTTGGAGGGGGGGGGGCGGGCGGAGCGGGTGGAGCGGGTGGCACCGGAGGAGCGGGCAGCCCGCCGGAGCCGTGGGTGCAGTCGCATCTCGACCGCGGCGTTGCCACCCTGCGCGGCCTGGAGGTCAAGAGCCGGAGCACCATCCGCCGCGCCCGCACGCCGGCCGAAGGCATCCTGGCCGAAGCCGCCGAGGGGCAGTATGACCTCATCGTCATGGGCCGCCACGCCCCGCGCCGCGGTCCGCTCTTCGGCGCGAAGGCCGCCGACATCACCCTGCGCATCCTCGCCGGCACGCAGACCTCCATGCTCATCGTCCCGGCCGACGAGTAGGCGCTCCTGGAGGCCGCTCCGGTGATCTCCATCCAGTGGGCTCTGCTCCCGGCGCTGGCGGCGTCCCTCGTCGCCACGCAGGTAGCGCTTTTTCTTCTGGCGCGCGGACTCGGCCTCCGTATCCGCTGGAAAGCCGCGGTGGCCGCCAACGCCCTGGCCCTCCTCGCCGTCGGCCCCTGGCTGGTCTCGGACCGGCTGATGGTCCCCCTCGACGAGACGATCCGCAACAACGTGCCGGGTGTGCCCGGCGGGGAGACGCTCGCCGATCCGGACCGGCACGGCCTGTTCAACGACGTCATCCTGCAGCTCCTGCCCTGGGAGATGGAGGTCCGGCGTTCGATCGGCAGCGGCCGGCTCCCGCTCTGGTCGGACCGCCTCGACGGCGGCAGCTCGCCGTGGGTCAATCCGCAGGCCGGCGTCCTGTCGCCGATCGCCAACCTGGCACGCTGGTCGCCGATCGAGCACTCGCTCCTGGTCGCCCTGGCGCTCAAGATCCTCATCGCCTGCCAGGGGATCTGGCTCCTCGCCCGCCGCCTCGGAGCCGGCCGGACCGCCTCTGCGCTGGCTGGAGCCGGCGCCGGGCTGGGCGGCGCGATCCTCCCCTGGGCGCTCTTCCCGCTGAGCAGCGCGGTCGCCTGGGTGCCGTGGGTGATGCTCGCCGGACTGCTCCTCGCGCGACGGCCGACGCCACGCCGAATCGCCACCGCCGCGGTGGTCTTCACCTTCCTTCTTCTGTCCGGCCATCCGGAGTCCGCCCTCGCCGGCACCGCCCTCGCCGCGCTCTGCTTCTTCGCCTGGAAACGGCGGCGCACGCCCTGGCGCCAAGCGCTACCGGCCGTCGTGATCGCCCTCGTGCTGGGAGCCGGTCTCGCCGCGCCGCACCTGATCCCCTTCTTCCGCATCCTGCCGGACACGCAGCGGAGCGTGCGGATGCGGGAAAAAGCGGCCCTGGGACTGAGCACCGCCGCACCGGCACAGGACGCGCCGGCCGGGCCGGTCACCGCGAGCCCCCCGAAGATGGCCACCCTGCTCTTCGCGCCGGCCAATCCGTGGGCTTTCGGGCGGCCGTTCCATGATCCCTACACCGGTCCGCTCCACTGGAGCGCCAGCGGCTCCGGCTACGCCGGCCTGCTCGCCTTCGCCGGACTCCTGGCGGCGGTGTTCACCCCGCGCTGCTGGCGCCGGGCGCTGCCCCTCCTGGGCTTCGCCGCCCTGAGCTTCCTCCTGGGGGCCGAAATCCGTCCGCTGGACCGGATCGTCCATCTGATCCCCGGCCTCGGCGCCGTGGCGTTCAACCGTTTCCTGCCAGAGGTGGCGCTCGCCCTGGGATTGACCGGCGCGCTCGGCCTCGGCGTGCTCCTCCGCCGCCATGCCTGGAGCCTCTCCTGGGCCGGGCCGGTCGCCGCCGCGGCGATCAGTCTCGCGATCCACCCCGACGCGCATCTGGTGATCCTCTGGATCGGCCTCCTCGGCGGGCTCTTCCTGTACCGTGCCCTGCCCATCAGGCGCTGGATCGGTGGGATCTTCCTCGCGGCGGTCCTCCTCGCCGACCTCCTCCCCTGGGGTTGGGACTTCCTGCCCACCGGCCACCGCGAGCTGTTCTACCCACGCACGCCGTTCGTGGAAGCGGCCACCGCGCCCGCGCTCGCGGCCGGCGGACCGTGGCGGGCTACAGCGGAGGGCTTCCTTTTCTATCCTTCCCTGTTTCCGGTCTACGGCGTGGCCGACGTACGCACCCACAACCCGGTCGCCCTCGGCCCCCAGCTCGCGCCGCTCGAAAAAGTTTTCGGGTTCCGCCCCGAAGGCCGCCGCTACAAGAGCGCCTTCCGCAACGTCGACCATCCGTTCTTCGACTTCCTCAACGTGCGGCTCCTGGTGTCGCGGGACGATCTGCCGCCGCACCCCGGCTTCGAACGGATCGACGACGGCCGCTTCGCCCCGATGCGCCTCTACGTCAATCCGGGAGCCCTGCCCCGTCTCTTCCTCCCCGTCGCCGCCGACGTGGTCCCGCAGAGCGAGGTGCTGGACGCAGTCGCCGCGCTCCACAACGCGCGCCGGGTCGTCCTGCTCGCCGAAGAGGCCGGCGCCTGGCACCCGCCGGAACACCGTCCCTGGGATCCCGCCGCGGTGAAGCTACTGAGCTGGCGTCCGGGCCGCATCGAAGCCGAGCTGCCGGCCTCCGGCGAGAAGCTCCTCGCGACCTCGCTGCCGTTCCCCGCCGGCTGGACGGGGCGCACGGTTGGAAACGGTGAGGCCGATCTGCGCCGGCTCACGGTCAACAGCGCCTACGCGGCGTTCGTGGTGCCCGACGGTGTGAGCCGGGTCGAGTTGCGCTTCCGGCCGCCGGGTCTGCGGTTGGGGGTTCTGGTGGGGTTGGTGTCCTTGATGGCGGTGGCCGGATTGGCGTTGTGGCGGCCAAAGCGCGTTCGCGTGCGGCAGTTTTCGTAGGAAGCGGTCCGCAACGGCTCGGTGGCCGGCTCTACTGACTCATCGCGACGACGCCCCGAGCCGTTGGGAGGCCGCCCCCCGTTATTTTCGGACCAAAACGAGTTATTGCCGGACCAAGGTGCGTTATTGCCGGACGGCCCCGAGTTGGGCGGCCGCCGCAACGAAGTATTGGCGGACAGAAACGAAGTATTAGCGGACCGCCCCGTAGTATTTCCGGACAGACCCACGTTGTTGCCGGACCAAGTTGAGTTATTTCCGGACAGGAATGCGTTATTGGCGGACGGAGAGATGAGCGTTCGCGGGAGGCAAACGTGCGCGGAGCGCACCCTACCAAGGCAGTCTGGATCAGGCCGAGTGGTATCCTTGGATCATGCGTGCCTCCGGAAAGCTCCAGCAGAATATGACACCGGCTCCAGGTCTCGACCAGGAGGAACCATCTCCACGGACTCCGCTCGGACGCCTGCTCTGGAGCCTTCGACGACAGGTTGTCCTCTCCGGAGCTCCTCTTCTGGACTGGGAAAGCCTTGAGAAAGAGGTCGCCGAGCGCCGAGGCGAGGCCGGACGTTGATCCTCACCTTCGTCGATGCCGGTGTCCTGATCGCCGCCGCCCGTGGAACGACAGACATCTCCGGAAAGGCCATGGAGCTTCTCGACGACGACAAGAGGTCTTTTGCGTCGAGCGACTTCGTGAGGCTCGAGGTCCTTCCCAAGCCGATGTTTCATAAGCGCCAGGAGGAAGCCGCCTTCTACGGGGCTTTTTTCGAGGCGGTTACCGATTGGGCGCACTGGGACGAGTCTCTTCTGCAGCAGGCGCTGACCTTGGCAAGCCGCTACGGCCTGTCCGCTCTCGACGCCCTTCACGCCGCGGCGGCATTGTCTCTCGGAGCGCATGAAATCGTCACGACCGAAAAGCTTGGCCGGCCGCTCCACAGAGTGCCCGGGTTGGTGGTCCGAACCATCCATCCTGGATAGATCTCGGAAGGCAAAAACGTGCGCAGAGCGCACCCTACGGCTGGGCGGTGTGTTGCTTCGGGCGGTGGCGCCCTCTCCCGCTCGGGGCGGGGGGCGGTGGCACGCGCGGGGAAGGGACGGGGAGGGGGCGGACGGGCGGGAAGGCTCCTCGTGACTCGACTCCTCCGCCCAAACGGGCCCCCCGGGAGGGGGCAAGCCCCTCCCTTACTTTGGGTTAGCGCCGACGGGCGACGGGAGAAAGGGCTCGGCGGCACGATGCCGGTAGATAAGAATGACCTGCCGGTTCCCCCGCCACTGGCCGATCCCGGGCGTCTCGCCGAAGCGCGCGGCAGGCTCGTACGGCTCCCGCGTTCCCCCGGCGACGAGGAGGGCGGGCAGTCCGGTGGCGGGACTGGTCATCAGGTACGAGAAACCGCCGTGCCGCCGCAGCTGCTTGCGCGCCTCCTGCTCCGGCAGGACGACGCCCTTATCGCCGATATCGCCGAGCCGGGCGGCCTGGCTGCGGACGATGGCCAGCTCCTCCGAGATCAGCACCGGATCACCGCCCTCCGCATGCTCGCGGACCCAATCCATGGCCTGCACGCGCGAATCCACCAGACCGGCCTTCTCCCGGGCGTAGGACCACGACGCCGGCAGCAGAAAGAGAACGGCGAGGAGGACGGCGACGGCATCCACCCACAATCGTTGCGGCACTTTTTCACGGACGCGCGCCACGAGGAGTGCGGCGAGCACGCAGGCCAGCGGAATCAGCGGAAGGACATTGCGGAACGGCCGGAAGGGATAGCTCACCAGCGCGAGACCGGCGGTTCCGGCATAGAGCGCCCAGGCGATCGCCGTCGGACGGGTGCGCCGGTCGGTGACGGCGGCGGCGAATCCGAGGCCGATCCAGAGTAGAAAGGCGATCCCGATCTCCGGATGCTCCAGCGGCTGGTCCCATTCGGCACGCCGCACCGCCTGATCCCAGTAGGAGCCCATGTGCTGGCCGGCGTAGAAGACGGACTGCCGCGCCACATCGGTCAGCACGGTCTCGCGGTCGGTGACCAGCGCCGGCATCGCGAGCGCCGCGGCGGCGAGCGCCGAAAGCGCCGCGATTTCAAGGCAGCGCACCCGGGGCCGCCATCCCCCTGCGACCCGGAGCAGCGTGGCGCCGACCGCGACACCCACCAGGACCGCCGGATACTTCGAGGCGAAGGCGAAACCGGTCATCGCGCCTGCCATCAGCGCACCGCGATACGGCCGGCCGCCGCGCACCGCCCCCTCGGCGCAGTAGAGCGCCGCGACCACGAACAGCGTCGCCCAGGGATCGACCGTGATCACCGCCCCGCGAATCACCAGCGCCGGCAGGAGGGCGGCGCAGAGAGCCGCAAAAAGGCCGGCTGCCTCCCCGGCGAGACGCCTTGCCAGGAGACCTGTCAGGAGCACGATGCCGAGGCCGGCAAGGAGGGTGAGCCCGCGGGCCAGCACGATCAGCTCCACCGGCTCGGCGAGATCGTAGAGCACCGGCGGAAACGCGGAGAGGTCGTCCGCCAGCGGATGCCCGTGCACGGCCCGGTAGACCGGCGCGCCGAGCCGGGCGGCCGTCGCGATAGCGGTCAGCGGGAGCGACGGATAGAGATACCAGCCGGGCTCCCAACTCCCGGTGCGCAGCATGCGGACCACGTGATGGAGGACATGCCCTTCGTCGACGTAGCCCAGATACGGAAGACCGGCCGTGACGGTGGGGAGCCGGAGGGCCAGCGCGAGGAGGAGGACCGCGGTCCAGAGAACGAGACGGACGTTCCGCGAGATCGGCACGGCGCCAAGGATATGGAAGTCTCGTCGCCCGCGGCTACTCGGGCGGCGTCGCGGACTCGGTGCTCTGCAAGCCCATCGACTGAATCGCCTCGCTGATCTCCTGCCGCATGTCCCGGGCGGGCAGCCGGTTCCCGAGGTCTCCCCCTGTGCCCTTGATGCACGCCGACTGGACGCGCCATCCCCCGGACTGCCAGACGAGGTGAATCCTCCCATAACCCTCGATGCGCGTCTCCAGCAGGCGCGACCAATCTTCTGCATTGGCCGGTTGGCGCTCGACCGGATCGAAGACCAGCTCGAGCCTCTGCTGGCCCTCCACGAAGGACCTCGCCGGCGAGTCCGCGGCGGCACAGATCTTCGCGGGAGGAGTCAGCAGGGTCAGACACGATTTCGCCCAGTCCTTGTCGCACTGCGGACCGGAAGAACGCTGTCGAAAGCTGTCCTTGCATTCGCACTGGTAGTCCCTTGTTCTCAGTGTCGCCTGGACCAGTTGCCGCTTCTTGAGCGAGATCTGCAAGACCACGAAGTCGTTGTTGGGATTGTTGGCCAGCGTGTCGTACTCCAGACTGCTCGACTCCCGGTCCACTTCGGGACCGCGCTCATCCCACTGGCCCAGAGCAGCGACGATCTCTTCCTCGCTCATGCCGGGGTGGAGCTCATTCACAGCTTCGGGAGTGAAGTGCTTGGCGCCGGGGTGGAGCTCCTTCACGGCTTCAGGAGAGGAGTGGGTGGTGTCTCGGTCACGCCCGCCGCAGCCCGCCGTGAGTCCGAGCGTGACGAGGAGCACCGCGATCCAGAGAACGAGACGAACCTTCCGGGAGATCGGCATGGCGCCAAGGATACGGCGGGGGCGGCAGACAAAAAAAGGCCCCGCTTGTGGCGGGGTCGGAGGAGGGAGGTTTGGAGAGGAGATTGTCGTATGGGTTCCGTCTCCTGGTTAGATATACGGAGCACCCCGGGAAGTTGTTTGGTCTGTTGACCCGGACCGGTCGCGGCAGTAGAGTGCCGATCAGATGCCCGTCCGATTCCAAGTCAAGCATTCGTTCGCGATCGAGCGGCGACATCTCTTCGTCCTCGTCGGCACGCCGGTCGAGGGAGCGGTGGCGGTGGGCATGCACGCCGCGGTGCCGGTTGGACCGGCGGTCTCTCTCGCCATTCCCATCCACGGCGTCGAGGTGGTGCGCCGGGGCGGCAGCGAGAACGTGGCTCTCACCTCCCGCTATTCGCGGCCGGAAGAGCTCGATGTCCTCCGCGGCCTCGCCCTGCGCGGCTCGATCCTGGAGATCGACGACGAGGACGAGACGCTGGACACCGCGGCCGGACCGCCGATTCCCGCTTTTCCCGTCGCCTGCACGCTCTCGCCCGAGGCGCTGCACGAACGGCAGGACGGCGCCCTGCACCACCTCCGCGAGCGCGCGACCGAGCTGCGGGAGACGGCGAGCGGCTACTCTCTCCGCTTCCCGGCGAGCGACGAGGTGCTGGCCGACCTGGTCCAGGTGATCCAGATGGAACGGAAGTGCTGTTCTTTCCTCCGCTTCGCCCTGGTGGTGTCGCCGGGCGAGGGGCCGGTCTGGCTGGAGCTCACCGGACCGGAGGGGACCAAGGAGCTTTTGCGAGGCATTCTCGCGATTCCTGAGCCCTGGGCCGATTCGGCCGGGCTTTAACTCAATGCAACACAACTGCGGATAGCTGAGGACAGCAATGCCTACCTCTGCGGCGCCCACCTCTCGATCCTGGTTCGCGCGCAATGCGCTCTGGGTCGTGCCGGTGGGCTGTATCGGTCTCCTGGCGGTCCTGGCCGCCTTCGCCGGGCTCGTCCTCACCATCGTGATGGGCGGCATGAAGTCCACCGACGCCTATCACGAGGCGGTGGAACGGGCGAAGGCGAGCCCACAGGTGCACACGGCGCTCGGCGAGCCGGTCAAGATCGGCTGGTTCATCTCGGGCAACGTCCACGTCTCCGGCCCCTCCGGCGACGCCGAACTCTCGGTCCCGCTCTCCGGCCCCCAAGGCAAGGGAACCCTCTACGTCACCGCCCGCAAACGCGCCGGTCACTGGCAGTACGAGGTGCTGGAAGTGGCCGTCGAGGGAAAGCCGCAGCGGATCGATTTGATGTCGGAGAACTGAGGGCGGTAGGGGATCCTCGACTTCCCCTGGAGGATCCTCGACTTCCCCTGGGAGATCCTCGACTTCCACTGGGAGATCCTCGACTTCCCCTGGGAGATCCTCGACTTCCCCTGGGGGATCCTCGACTTCCCCTGGGGGATCCCCGACTTCCACTGGGGGATCGGCAGCTTCCCCTGGGGGATCCTCTAAGCCGCCTGACCGGTCTCCGACCTGGGCGGGCGTGGCGCGCGCCGCACTGGAATCCTACCAGCGGCTGCTTCGCGAGCGCGCAGTTGCTCGCACAAGAGGTGGAGGTCTCCCCCAACGGCTTCGACGATCCGTTCGCGTGCAGCTCGGACCTCGGCGACGATCGGATCAACCCACGGGGTCTGCGGTTCATCAATTGGCATCGACATGTGAGGATTCCTCTCCCATGAGCTTGTCGGGCGTACGCGAAAGTGTACTCCTGGCGTCCTACTTCAACGGCTTGGCGTTCTTCACCTCGTCCAGCTTGCCCTGGATCTCCTTCAGCTTGTCGCTCGGGAGGAGCAGGACGATGTCGCGTCCACCGGCGCGGGCGGGGGTGCCGGCGGCGATGGGGGGGTAGAGCAGGAGGGTCTCCTTGGCGCCTTCCTTGCCCTCCAGGTCGACGGTCAGGGCCGGCTTGGCGAGGTTGGCTCCGAGGGCGGCGGATTCGGCGGCGGTGAGGAGACGGTCCGCCTTGGCGCCGGTGACGGCGAAGAGGAAGTCGCTCACCGGCACGTAGGAGATGGTCTGCTCGCCACGCTTCCAGTCGGTGCCCGCGCGGGTGAGGCGGAAGCTCCCCTTGTCGTCGTGCACGGTGGCGGCTTCCACCTGGTAGACCTCCAGCGCGGAGAGGCCGCGGGCGCGCCAGTCGGCGGGCGGACGGACGGCGGTGGCGGTCAGGCGGGTTCGCGTCTCGAAGACCTGGCTGCCGATGCGGGCGTAGACGGCCGGCTGCGATCCCGGAGGTTGCCCGGGCGGCTGGCCCGGTGCCGGCGGCGCGGTGTCGGGGCCCGCCGGGCCGCCGATTTCGATGCGCACCGGGTCTCCCTTCGCGAAGGCGACGTCCACCACCGCCCGCGGCGCCTGGAGACCGAGGTCGGCGAGAGAGCGCGTCTTTCCCGCATCGTCGATGAACTTCTCCGCGGTCAGCCCCGAGAGGTCCGCATAGAGGTCGTCCGTCGTCTCGCGGTCCGCATGGTCGGCCAACGGGCGTTCGAGCTGGAAGATGCCGTCCTTCTGCGCCAGGACGACCGGACCTCCCGGAGGACCGGTGAGGGTAATCCGCGAGATGGCGTCGCGGCTGGCGCGGAAGAGCTGGCGGTCGCGCCAGGAGCCGGGATCCTTGTCCACCTGGGCGAGGATCGAGTCGGCCACCACGTAGGTGTCGTCGCCGACGGCGGCGATCAGCTCGCCGCCGGTGGGGACCTCGGCGCCGAGGAGGAGCACGGTCTCGCCCTTCGCTGTCTTCAGGCGCACGGTGGCGCGCGGCTTGTCGAGCCCCAGCGCGACGCGGTCCACCTTGCCGTCGAAGGTGCGGGTCTTCTGCAGGTTGGTCAGGGCGTCGAGGAGACCGTCGACGGCGAAGGCATCCGCCCGCGCCTGCATCGGCTGGGTCAGCATCCAGGAGCTGGCCGGCTGCCCCTGGGGTTCGTCGCCGGTCTCTCCGTCCTTCTGGTCTTTCTTGTCCTTGTCCTTCTTCTTGTCCTTCTTGTCCGGGGCCGGAGCTTCGGTGCGCTGGAGAACCACCTTGCCGCCGGCGGTCTCCAGCGTCAGCCCCTGGACGTCGTCTTTCTTCACCGCCACCACCTTCTTGGCGATCTGGGCCCGCTCGTCGCTCGACGGCAGCTTGCGTTCGTAGAACCAGATGAACGACCCGAAGCCGATGAGGATACCGACGAGGATGAGGAGGGTGCGTGGCTTCATCGCCCTATCTCCTCTTCCGGCGGTAGTACACCAGCACACCGCAGGTGGCGGCGAGACCGGGGAGCAGCACGCAGGTGAGCAGCAGGAGCGCCCGCCGCTGGTCCGGTGTCAAAGTGAGATGCACCTGCTCCGACTTCTTCGCCGGGATGGTGAGCAGCGACTCGCGCTCGGCCAGCCAGTTCAGGGAGTTGGAGAGGAGCACGGCGTTCGCCGGATTGGCCTGCACGAGCTGGTTGGTGGCGAAGTCGGAGTCGCCGAAGACGACGAGACGCATCTTCTTCGGACCAGCCGGTGTCTGAGTGGCAGGAGGGGCGGGATCGGCCGGATTCGCCGGGGCGGCCTGCCGCTCGACGGCAACGGCCAGCGGCACCGGCCCTTGCAGATCCTTGGCGTCCTTGCCGACTTTCTGGAGATCGGTCAGGTTGGTCTCGCCCCATCCATCGCCGGAGGTGCGCAGCAACTCGGTGACCTGCAGGCCCGGTGGAACGGTCCCCTTGGCCACCGAGCGGGCCATGTTGAGGAGCACCGGCACGCCGGACTGCGCGAGCGGCTTGGTGATCGGATGGCCGGTGCCGTAGTCCTTGGTGAAGAAGACCTGTGCGCTGTAAGACGGCAACGCGTTGGGCGGATCGACGACGATGTCCTCGCCCAGCTTGACGCCGTAGCCGGCCAGCCAGTCGTTGAGCCCGGTCGCGATCAGCCCGCCACCGGACGCCTGCGACAGGGTCGGATCGACCAGCACGAGCACCCGGCCGCCGTCGTTCAGATAGGCGGTCAGGGCGTCGAGCTCCGGCTTCAGAAAGGCATTGGTGGGGCCGCCGAGGACGACCAGGTCGGTGCCCGGAGGCACCGCGTTCTTGCCCAGCGAGGCCCACTCCTCGATCTGGAAGTTGTCCGGGCCGAGCAGCTCCTGGATGGCGGCGAAGCCGTGCGCGTCGCGGTCGTCGAGCGACCGCTCGCCGTGGCCGGTGGTGAACAGCACCTTCGGCTTGCGACCCTCTTCGAGCTGGAGAATCGCGCCGGTGAAGAGCTGCTCGCCCTTGAAGCCGGTCATCTGCGGCCCTTGCCCGAACTGCATGCCGGAGTAGTCCATCTCGGCCAGCTCGCCGGCGTCGATCACCCGGCGGTCCTTGCCCGAAGACACCACGATCCCCGCGTTGGTGACGCCGTACTCCTTGACGAGCTGCTGCGCCTCGACCGGATTGCGCTCGGCGTCGACGATGCGCACGTGCACGTGGTGGGAGGTGGTCTCGTAGCGCGACAACAGCTCCTTGACCGGTTGGTAGAGGTCGTTCTGCGGCGGCAGGAAGACCACGAAGTCGACCTCGCGGTCGAGCTTCTTGAGCACGTTCTCGCTCTTCTCCGACAGGGTGTAGAAGCGGCTCTTCGTCCAGTCGAAGCGGTGGTGGTACTTCCAGCCGAGATAGTTGACGATCAGGAGCAAGGCGAGAGTGACCAGCACTCCCGCCGAGAGGGTGCCCGTCTTGATGAGCTGGCGCCGGCTCACGGTCCGCGTGTCGTTGGTGTCCGGGTCGTTGGTATCCGAAGTGCTCATGGGCCTCATCTCCACTTCTTGTCTTCGAGCGCGCGGCTCGCCAGGAACAGGAAGAACCAGCTCCACGAGACGTAGAACACGATCCGCCGGGTGTCGATGATCCCCTTGGCCATCTCCTCCATGTGGCTCGCCAGGCCCACGACGCCGATCACCTGCTTCGCGAGGTCGCCGTTGAACAGGCTCTCGACCAGGCCGAAGAGGAAGAGCGGGATGAGCAGGGCGACGGTGATCATCGCCGCCACGAGCTGGCTCTTGGTCACCGACGAGGCGAAGGTGCCCATCGCGAGGAGGAGGGCGCCGAGGCTCAGGACCCCCACGTAGCCGGCGGCCACCGGCCCCCAGTCGACCTTGGCGTTGTAGGCGATGATGCCGGCATAGGCCAGGGTCGGCGCCCACAGGAAGGCGTAGAAGGTGAGCACCGCGAAGTACTTGCCGGCCACCACCTGCCCCTCGGTGATCGGCGCGGTCATCAGCACCTCCACCGAGCCGCTCCTCAGCTCCTCGGAGATCAGCCGCATGGTGAGGACCGGCGTGATGAACAGGAGCACGAGCCAGAACAGGAAGGTGCCGCCGAAGAACAGCTCGAGCGGCTGGCCGGCCGGCGACCGCGGATCGGAGAGCGAGGCGACGACGATATAGAAGGTGATGCCGTTGATGACCAGAAAGAAGAAGAGAACCAGATAGGCGAGCGGCGAGAAGAAGTAAGCTCGCAGCTCGCGCAGGTACGTCGCCCAGACAGCCTTCATGATGGGATCTCCTCGTCGTCCGTCGCGTCCACTTCGTCCATGTCCTCCCTGTCTTGCACGGGGGCGGCGGTCTCCGCGGGCGCTTCCTGCGCCGCGGCCTCGCCGGCCTGGTCGTGGGTGGTGAGACGCACGAAAACGTCCTCCAGGGTGGTCCGTTCGCGGGCCATTTCGAGCAGCACCCAGCCGCGCGCGACGGCGGCGCGGAAGATCTCCTCGCGGGGATCGGTCCCCGCGGTGTGCTCGACCAGCCAGCCGCCGTCGCCACGACCGGGGTGGACCGCCGCGACGCCGGGCACGCTTCCCAGGATGGCCACGGCGTCGGGCGCGCCCTTGAGCGTCACCCGCACGGCCGGATTGCCCACCGAGCGCTCACGCAGCTCCTCGGGGGTCCCTTCGGCCACGATGCGCCCGCGGTCGATGATCATCACCCGGTTGCAGAGCAGCTCGACCTCCGGGAGGATGTGGGTCGACAGGAGGAGCGTGCGCTGCCGGCCGAGGTCGCGGATCAGCTCGCGGATGGCGATGATCTGCTTGGGATCGAGGCCGACCGTCGGCTCGTCGAGGACCAGGGTGCTCGGCCGGTGGAGGATGGCGGTGGCGAGGCCGACGCGCTGGCGGTAGCCCTTGGAGAGGGTGCCGATCACCTGGTGGCGGACGTCGGTGAGCAGGCAGCGCTCGATCGAATCGCCGATCGCCTCGCGCGCCTCGGCGCGGCTGAGCCCTTCGAGGCGGGCGCGATAGGCCAGGTACTCCTCGACCCTCATCTCGCCGTAGAGCGCCACGTTCTCCGGCAGATAGCCGAGCTGGCGGCGCGCCTCGCGGGGCGATTCGAACAGATCCTTGCCGGCCACGGTGACCCGGCCGCCGGTGGGCGGCAGGAAGCCGGTGATCATGCGGATCGTCGTCGTCTTGCCGGCGCCGTTCGGTCCCAGCATGCCGACGATCTCCCCTTCGTTGACGGAGAAGGAAATGCCGTGAACGGCGGTGAAATCGCCATACCGGCGCGTCAGGTTGTGCGCTTCGATCATCGAAGCCTACCTCCTCGGATTGAAGCGTGGTGTGCAGCTCACAGGCGGGCCTGTCTAGCAAATTCGATGCCGAAATGGATCGCGCCTGTTTTCAGGTGTTTATCGGGGAAGCAGCGCCTCGGAGGCTCTGCCCGCCCCTACGGTCGCGTCACTATGGCACGGAACGGGCGCCAAGACAGCCAGCCTACTTTGTCTTAGCTCCTGCCAGGCTCAATTTTCTCACCGTGTAGAAGATCTCAGCCATGAGGGGCGTCCAAGCCTCCGGAGGGAACTTCGTCGTTCCCAAGCCGCTTTGCATCGTGCCGAGCTTGTTGGCCAGGCTGCGCAGCTCGATGACCGGCGCCTGGCGGCGCAGGTCGCTGAGAGGAGGCGCTTCCTCATTGTCGAAAGCCACGTCGTTCTCGGGGTCGGGCTCGGTCTGCCAGCCCATGGCTTCCGCCTCTTTCGGGCGTTCAGGACCGACCGACTCCGGCCCCATCTGCTTCGGTTTGGGCAAGATGGCGCCGGTCACTCCATCGGGAGCTCCGCTGAGCACATTGGTCACGAACTCCTTGGAGGTCGGGCCAAAGCGGTCGCCCGCTCCCCACTTGAGCATTTTCAGGTCGGGATTGAAGTCGACGCCGAGCCCCTTGGGCACTTGAGCAAGGAGCAGCTTTCCCGCGATCGGGGCCCTGCCGTACAGGTAGAGCTGCTCTTCCAGTGTGAGGCTCCTCGTCAGGAGAGCGCCCAGATCCGTATGGGACAGGAATGGAGTGAAGTTCTTGATCGACATCTTGCCGACGATCGTAGGGTCCTTTGTGCTCAGATCGGCCCAGAGCGCTGCGGTCCTGAGATAGAGCAGCATCAGAGACATGAGGCCCTGCAGGTTGGCCAGATTCTGCGCCTGCTCAAGGTCGATCTCCGCGCCATGAGCCTTGATCAGGGCTTCTACAATTTTTGCGGCGAAGCCGGCCGAGGCCAACTCTTGCTTCGCGATGAACTCGTTGGGCTCGGCCAAAAGCGGACCCTCGCCGGTCGTGTCCGCTCCCTGGCCGATCTTGGTCAACAAGGCCGGCAACTGGGCAAGATCCACACCGAGGGTGGCCTGAAAATTGGCGTCCAGCGACTGCGCCTGCTCGACTCCATAGCGATAGGCATTAAAGCCGACATGGGTATCGGGAAGCGCCGAAGGGACGACCTGCGCCAGCGGGACACGTTGGTTGAGGCCGTTCGTCTTCGCCGCTACATTCTTCGCGAACAGCGTCGCACCTGCCGCGACTTGGCTGAAACGTTCGGCAGCGTCGCCGGCGGTCTCATCGACCGGCTTGGTGACCAGCTCCACGATCGAGGTATAGGGCTCCAGGACCTCCAGATCTTCGATCTGAGAATAGGTCGTGCTCTCACCATACTGGTATCCCGCCTCCGTCATCGGCTTCATCCGGGAGTCGTGGTCCACGGTGAGATCGAAGTTCCGGCCCTGATGGAGCTTCGTCCCGTAACCCGGGTCCCTGCCTTTGAGGTCGGTGAGCACGGCCATTTCGAGCTCGAAGCCCACCTTGCGCTGAATCGAGGGTGCCGCGCCTGGCGGGCGGAAAGGTCTCGTGACCGCAAAGGAGTTGGGACCCCGCGACGGCTGTCTCGTGGGCTGCTGGTTCCTGATGCGCATTGCAAGCTCGGATGGCTGACCTCGCGACAGCATACCAGGGCTCTGCGCACGAGTGACCACGCCGACATGGCCAGCGCGCCGCCGTTCAGCGGACGAGCAAACCGGATCCAGCAGGGAAGGGTGAACCGCTCAGCGCAGTCTGAGCTCGCGGAGCGAGCTCACGGTGAGCACCTGCTCCGCGAGGCGGGTCAGGCGGGGAAGGGAGCTGATGGCCTCCACCTTCTGGTGGACGCTCTCCGGAAGCGGACCGAAGCGCTGAGCGAGCAGACGGAGGAGAACCTGCTGAAGGGAGCGGGCTCCTTCCTGCTTCCCGAGCCTGAGCCCCTCCTGCTTGCCAAGCCTGAGGCCTTCCTGTTTTCCAAGTTTGCGCTCCTGCTCGACTCGCCGGAGCCCCTCTTGCTTCCCTTCCGCCTTCAGTCGCTCCGACCATGTCATCAGCATTGCTTTTGTCCTCCGACGGTTCCGCGCGCTGAGAATTTTATACGCCGCGGCTTCGGGTGATGTCAATTGGAGATACGCTTCGACGAAATCGAGGAGCAGGGTGCGCCGGTCACTGGACATCCGGGCCTCGACGATGCGGCTCTGGCAGCGGAGCTTGTAGGCGGCCCGGCTCTCCTCACCTCGGCTCATCAGGGCGGCCAAGGCCCAGGCGACGGGCTCCGGCCGGGCCAGGTACTCCGCGCCGGCGCAGCCGGCGAGCCCGAAGACGACGTAGCGGAACAGCGAAAGCACCGGCGCGGCCAGCGCGCGCTCGAGAGTGGCCTGGCGTACTCCGGCCGGTCCTCCCCGGAGGTTGACGAGGATCGAGAGCACCTGCTCGCCGTAGGCCGCTTGGATGCGACCTGCGTAGCCGCGGAGGCGGTAGGGCATCCGCGAGCCGGCACGAGCTTCAATCTCGATGTGGACGAGAAGCACGCCGTCGTTCCTCACCGGCACGCGCGCGACGAGGTCGGCTTCCCGCTTCCCGGCGGGCTCCTCGGCGAGAAACTCCTTGTCGAGGAAGCTGGCCCGCGCCGCGTCCAGCCGCTCGGTCAATTCGGGGACGACGAGAGCGAGGAAACCGGGGAAGAACGTGCGCAGCAATGTCTTGAACAGCCGATCGTGTTCGGTTGGCATGGCGCTCCGTGGGAGCGCCCATCCGGCCGTCCAGTCGACCTGGAATCGCGTTCCACCCCCTTATAAGACGGATTTTGTGTCTCCGATCTCACAACTTTTTTGGGGTCGAGATGCATTTCATCTCTACAGAGAGAGCGATTGAGCAGCTCGGAGCGAGGGTGCGCTATCCTCTTCCCATGGCAGACAAGGCATCAGGAATGAAGTCGGCGTACGAGCTGGCCCTCGAGCGCATGGAGAAGCAGGGGATCGAGAAACCGCGGACGGAGGGGCTGGGCGAGGAGGTGCAACAGAAGATCGCCGAGGCCCGCAAGCAGGCGGAGGCGAAGATCGCCGAGCTCGAGATCCTCCACCGCGACCGGATCCGCAAGACGCTGGATCCGGGAAAGCGGCAGGAGGAAGAGGACAACTACGTCCGCGAGCGGCGCCGCTTCGAGGACGACTGCGAACGGAAGATCGCGAAACTGCGGGAGGGCTAGCTCAACCCTCCCCGAACAGCTCCGAGAACCTGCGCACCGCCTCCGTGCTGCCGCAGACGTAGAGTGTGTCGTCCGGCGCGAAGCGGAAGTCCGGGCCGAGGTCGACCAGCACCTCCTCCCCTCGCTCCACCGCGACCACCGAGCAGCCGCTCCTTTCGCGGATGCGCAGGCCGGCGGGGTGGTGGCCGGCGAGTCTGCCGGCCGGGACGCGGAGGATCTTGAGCTGCCGGTCGACGGAGACCGCGTCCTGGCCGAGCAGCTTCTTGGCCAGCATCTGGCCGGAGACCTGGCTGATCGAAAGCGCGAAGTAGGCGCCGGCGCGGTGGATGCGCTCGACGTTGTCGGAATGGTTCACCCGCGCGATCACCGGCACGTCGGGCGCCAGGTCCTTGAGAATCACCGAGGCGAAGAGCGTCGCGCTGTCGGTGTCGAGGGCGAGGATCACCGCCTGCGCGTTGCGCACGTCCGCCGCCTGGAGGACGTGCAGGTCGAGCACGTCGCCGACCTGGTCCACCTCCGGCCCGGCGTGGCGGTCGATCAGCCGCACCGATTCGCCCACGATGGTCAGCAGCTCCTTCACCTTGCGCCCCACCTCGCCACCGCCGCCGATGACGAAGTGGCCGTGCCGCCGGGTGGCGACCGATCCCTCGGTCAGCTCGCTCAGGCGGTCGATGCTCTCGCGGCTGCCGACCACCACCAGCAGGGCGCCGGGCTCCAGCCGGGTCCCGGGGCCGGCCAGCACCCGCAGCTCCCCGCCGTGCCACTGGCCGACCACGGTGGCGCCGGTACGCGGTCCGATCTCCACCTCCTGGAGAGTCTTGCCGGCGAGCGGGCTCTGCGATCGCACCTGCATCTCCGCCACCTCCAGGTTGCGCCCCAGGTTCTGCACCCCGGCGACGCGCGGGCTGATGCGGTGCGAGGCGCGGGCCGCCAGCGCGGCGCCGAGCATGTGGCGCGGGGTGAAGGTGGCGGTCGCGCCGGCCAGCTCGATCGGCCGCCGGTGGTAGGGCTCTTCCACGAGCGCCAGGATCGGACCACTGAAGCCGAGCTGGCGGGCGGCGAGGATGAGCGCCGCGTTCTCGTCGTCGCTGCCGTTGGCGATCAGCGCCCGCGCGGTGTCCAGCCGGGCCGCCTGGAGCGCGCCGTCGTCGAGGCCACGGTGCACGATGCGCAGGTTGCGGTCGTTCCTCTCCAGGAGACGCCGCGCGATCGTCTCGTCAGGCTCCAGCACCAGCGCGGGCACCCGCGCGCCGGAGAGCTCGCCGAGCAGGCTCTCCACCGCCGGACCGAAGCGGTAGATCACCGCATGGCCGGACAGGTCGCGCTCGACCTCCTGGGGGAGGCGCGTCTCGAAGCGTTCTTCCAGGAACGGAATGAGATAGATGGGAACGAGGAGGAAGACGAGGAAGACGCCGGAGAACTGCACCACCACCACGAAGAGCACCATGAGCGGGTGGCCCCACTGGCTGTCGCGCCCGTAGCCGGTGGTGGTCAGACTCTCGGCGGACCACTCCAGGCTGTCCCAGAACGTCCGCGGCTTCCCTTCCAGACGGGCCATGCCCACCATATAAAGGAATGTCGTGGTCAGGACGACGGCCAGGAAGGCCACGAGGAGGAGGGCGAGACGGCGGCGGGAGCGGCGGGAGCGGTTCATCAGAACGGCATCTCGTCCTCTTCCATCCCGAAGTGATGGCCGAGCTCGTGGATGACCGTGTCGCGCACCTCGCGGAGGACCTCGCGGCGGTTCTGGCAGTGGCGCAGAATCGGTCCGCGGTAGATGATGACGCGGTCGGGCAGGGCCGTATAGAACGAATCGCGCTGTGCGAGAGGCACTCCCTGGTAGAGGCCGAAGAGCTCCTCGCCGGGGGGAAAGCCCATCGCTTCGAGGTCTTCCGGATCGGGCTCGTCCTCGACCAGGACGACGACGTTGTCGAGCATCTCGGCGAATTCGTCCGGCAGCCCATCCAGGGCCTGCTCGACCAGAGCCTCGAACTCCTCGGGAGGGACGCGCATTCCATCTGATTCTAGCGGATCGGTGAGGTGGGCAGGTGGTTTCATCGCCGCCGCGCTGCTTCTCGCCGCGCTCCACATGCTGGTCTTCGACCGCGGCCTGGGCGGTGACGGCTGGGCCGGCTTCGCGCTCCTCGAATCGGTGGCCGACGACGGCGACCTCTGGCTGGAGAACAACCACCGCGGGGTGATGAACGGCCTGCTGGAGACGCCGGCTGGCCATCTGGTCTCTCAATACCCACCCGGGATCGCCATCCTCGACGCGGCGCCCTTCTGGGCCGGGCGCGCTCTCGACCACCTCCTCCCCGCTCGTGTCCTGGCGGCCGGCGCCGAGCTGCCGCCGGCCGGCCGGGTGCCGCGGGGCGTTTTCCTGAGCGCTGCCCTGATCGTGCTCGCGCGGAACGCGGCGGCCCTCCTCGGCCTGGTCTGGATCGCCCTGGCGCTCCGCCGCCTCGGCCTGCCGGAACGGACGGCCGCCGCGGTGGTGGCTTTCACCTTCTTCGGCGGCCCGCTGCTCTTCTATGCGCTGGTCGGCATGACCCACGCGCCGACCTTCGCCCTGGCGTCTCTGCTCCTTCTGATCCTGGTGCGGCAACGGGAGACGGGAAGCCTGCGCCTGTCCTTCGCCGCCGGCCTGGTGGTGGGCTGCGCCGTGCTGGTGCGCTACTCGGCGGTCGCGCTGCTGGTTCCGGCGGTTTGGGCGGTGTGGGTGGAAAGGACCGCAAGGACGACAAGGACAGCAAGGACGGCGGCATGCCTTGCCGGTTTCTCGCTCCTCTTGTTGCCTCTCCCGTTCTGGTGGCACGCCTGCTTCGGACGCTGGTTGCCGCCGCCGTATGGCGGGCGGTGGGTGCTCACCGCGGCCTCGCCGTGGAATGTTCTCTTCGGGCCGGTGCACGGCTTCTTCCTCTTTCATCCGGCGATGCTTTGCGCGGCGGCCGGGCTGCTTTTCTTTCGCCTCGCGGACCGGGAGAGCACCTGGGCGTGGCGGGGGATCGCCGCGGTCTGGTTCCTGGCGGTCGCGGTGCTGCACGGCTGGTGGTCCGAGGCGGCGAATCCGGGCGGCTATGGCCAGCGGTTCCTGATCGACGCCCTGCCGGCTCTCGCTTTGGGCTTCGCAGGCTGGCTGGGCAGCCGCTTGCGGATCGGGATCGCGGCGGCGGCAACCCTCTTCGGCGGCCTCCTCTTCTTTGCCGCGGTGGGCGGCCTGGTGACTCCTCCGGCGCCCTGGCCGTGGCCGCAGCGCCTCGGCGAATACACCGTGCTGCTGCACCACCCTCCCGGACCGGCGGAGCTGAGCGCGGCGCTCCGGCGCTCTTCGTTCCTTGTCCGCCTGGCGCTCGGAGCACGGTAGACTCGGGGCATGTCCGTTCGACTCGACAAGTGGCTGCACGTGGCCCGGATGTTCAAGACCCGCACCCAGTCGACCCACGCCTGCGATCTCGGCCGCGTGAAGGTCAACGGCCAGCCGGCCAAGCCGCACCGCCACCTCGCGCCGGGTGACCGCATCGAGCTGGAGCAGGGGGACTGGGAGCGTGTGCTGATCGTCAAGGAGCTGAAGGACAAACCGGTGCCCAAGGCCGAGGCCGCCACTCTCTATGACGACCAGAGCCCGCCGCGGCCGGCCCCCGATCCGCTGGCGCGCCTGATGCGCCGGCCACCCGTCCTGCGCGATGCCGGGAGCGGCCGGCCGACCAAGAAGGAGCGGCGGGACATCGAGCGCTGGCACGAAGACGAGCCGAACGAGGACTGACACTGTCAATGATCTGTCCATTAAAATCAACCCGGAGGCCGGCGCTCTTCTTGATGAATCCTGGACAGCCTGCTAAACTCCGGACATGGACCCGCGCATGGAGACTTTCCGCCGCCACCCGATCGGCGTCGTTTCCCGGCGCACCGGGCTCAAGCCGGACCTGATCCGCGCCTGGGAGCGCCGCTACGGGGCGGTCGAGCCCGGCCGGACCGAGACCCGGCGGCGCTTCTATTCGGACGCTGACATCGAGCGGCTCCTGCTGTTGCGGCGGGTGACCAGCACCGGCCGCGGCATCGGCCAGGTGGCCGGCCTGTCCAACGAGGCGCTCCAGGCGTTGATCGAGGACGAGCCCGGCATCCCGGCCGAAGCAGGGACACCAGCCGTCGTGTCGAGCGCAGGAGCCGAGCCGTTTCTCGCTCTCTGCCTGTCCGCGGCGCAGCGCCTCGACGCCCGCGACCTGGAGCTGCAACTGGAGCGGGCCTCGGTCGCCGTGAGCCGGATCAACCTGCTGGAAAAGCTGCTGGTTCCCCTGTTGCATCGCATCGGCGATCTCTGGCACCAGGGAGAAATCCGGCCCAACCAAGAGCACCTGACCTCGGCTGTGGTGCGCTCGTTCCTGGGCGGCCTGCGGAGCTCCGGCCACCTCCCAGCCAGCGCGCCGCAGCTCATCGTCACTACGCCGGCACGCCAGGTCCACGAGCTCGGCGCCCTCATCGTCGCCGCGGTCGCCGCCCTCGAAGGGTGGCAGACCACCTACCTGGGCCCCGATCTGCCACCGGAGGAGATCGCCGCGGCGGCGGTCCAGAAAGGCGCCCGGGCGGTGGCCATCAGCATCGTCTACCCGCCCGACGACCCGGCGCTCGGCGAGGATCTCCGCAAGCTCCGCCGGCTCCTGCCGTCCGCGACGCAGATCCTCGCCGGCGGACGCGCCGCCTCATCCTACGCCGCTGTGTTCGACGACATCGGAGCTGTCCAGGTCGACACCCTGGGGCATCTGCGCGAGGAGCTCGAGCTGATCCGCTCAATCCCTCTGTCAAATTATGGACAATATCCGGACAACGCTGTGACCTGACCCGCCTGATCAGTCGCCCAGAAACTCGCCGATCGGGGCCAACGGCTCGCTGTGGTCACAGAGGATCTTGAACACCACCATGATCGGCACCGCGAGGATCGCCCCGGCGACGCCCCAGATCCAGCCCCAGAACGTCAGGGCGAGAAAGACCACCACCGGATTGAGGGTCAGGCGCTTGCCGAGGACGAGCGGCGTGATCAGGTAGGCCTCCAGGATGTTGAGGACCGCGAAGGCGCCGGGCACCAGGAGAGCCTGCCCGGCGCTCTGAAAGGTCAGGAAGCCGACCATGGTGAGCACGGCGTACATGGTCATCGCGCCGAGGTAAGGGATGTAGTTGACGGCCCAGGCCATCACCCCCCACAGCAGCGGATTGGGCACCCGCAGCAGGGCCATCGCACCCCAGGTTCCGAGGCCGAGGCCGCCGTTGATCATGGTGATGGTCGCCAGATAGGTGGAGATGTCGCTCTCGATCCGGCGCGCGATCTCGACCGCCGTCCGCTTGTCGGCGACTCTCGGCAGGACACGGATCAACTTGCGCAGGAAGAGGTCGCCGGAAGCCAGCAGGAAGAGAAGGAAGATGAGCATCACCGCGCCGCCGGCGAGGACGTCGGTGGTCTGGCTGAACAGTTTCTCCCCCAGGGTCTCCTGCTGCACGAGGGTCGGCGGCGCCTGGTTCGGTCCCACCTTGGTGATCTTCTCGACCTGCGCCGTGGCGTTGCTCATCGTCTGCACCGGCTTCTTGAAGTCCGCCAGCTTGCTTTCCAGCTTGTGCAGGCTTCGCGGCGCCTGCTGCGCCCACTCGTAGGCCGGCCCGGCCAGCTCATAGATGCCAAAGCCGAGCGCGCCGAGCAGGCCCAGGACCACCACCGCGGCGCCGACGCCCTCGGGGATGTGCAGCTTCTTGAGCCCGCGCACCACCGGGCTCAACAGAAAGCTCAGCAGGATGGCGAGGACGATGGGCAGGAAGAACGAACGTGCATAATACAGGGTATAGAACGCAGCCAGGATGAACAGACCGGTGAGGGCCAGGGAGCGGACGCCGGACTGCCCCCCCTGCATGGCCGATTCGAGCTTCTTGAGGTCAGGCTGGGAGCGCTCCTCTTCGAGAGGCTCCGGCCGGAGAGGTTCCAGCATCTTTATCCTCGATGGCCGCAGCCCTTCCGGGCGCGCAGAAACGCGCAACCGGAGCGCGGTGTCTTGACATTGTAGGGTGGCAGCCGCCGCTTACGCCCGGCGGACGAGTCCGGCGACGAGCGATCCGACGAACACGATCAGGAACAGGGTGAACAGAAGCTTTGCAATCCCCGCGGCGCCGGACGCGATGCCGCCGAACCCGACGACGGTCGCGACCAGCGCGACGAGAAGCAAGATCAAAGCGGTCCATTTCAACGGGGTCAACATGGCGAGTCTCCCATGCCTCCAGGGCATGCCGGATTGCATAAAGCAAGACGTATGCCAAGATCTGCGGGTCAATCGAAGAGCAGGAGCTGCACCATTCGTCCCTGCACCAGGTTGGAGGCGGTGACGCCCAGCAGGCGGACGGGCCGGCCGGGAGCGTCGGTCTTGCGCAGGAGGTCGCGGGCGCAGGCGGCGATGGGCGCGGCCTCATGGACCGGCAGGCTCAGGGTGCGCGAGCGGGTGATCGTGGTGAAGTCGGCGTAGCGCGCCTTGAGGGTGACGGTGCAGGCGGCAAAGCCGCGGCGCGACAGCGCATCGGCCACCTCGGCGGCCATCCGCTCCACCTCGGCCTCCATCTCCGCCAGGTCGGCGAGATCGGTGACGTAGGTGTTCTCGGTCCCCAGGCTCTTGCGCTCCTGGTGCGTCTCGACCGGACGGTCGTCGATGCCGCGGGCGAACTCGAAGAGCACCCGGCCGTGTTTGCCGAAGCGGGCGGAGAGATCGTCGACAGCGACGGCGCGCAGGTCGGCCACCGTCTGCACCCCCATCTCCGCGAGCGCCTTCTCGGTGGCCGGTCCCACGCCGTGCAGCCGGCGGACGGGCAGCGGATCGAGAAACGGCTGCACCTTGTGCGGCGGCACGACGGTCAGCCCGTCCGGCTTGTGGAAGTCCGAGGCGATCTTCGCGATCAGCCGGTTGGGGCCGACGCCGACGCTCACCGTGAGGCCGCGCTCTTCGCGCACCCGGCGGCGGATCTCCTTGGCGATGGCGGTGGCGCTCCCCGCCTCTTCGAGGCAGCCGGTGACGTCGAGGTAGGCCTCGTCGATCGACACTGCCTGGACCAGCGGCGTGATCTCGCGGTAGATGGAGAAGATCTTCTCCGATTCGAGGCTGTAGCGCCGGAAATCGGGGGGAATGAAGAGGACGCCGGGACAGAGGCGCCGCGCCCGCGACGACGGCATGGCCGAGTGGATGCCGAAACGGCGCGCCTCGTAGCTTGCCGCGGCGACCACACCCCGCCCCTCGGGACGGCCGCCGATGACCACCGGCTTGCCGCGCAACGACGGGTCGTCCCGCATGTGGACCGCCGCGTAGAAGCAGTCCATGTCGCAATGCAGTATCCTGCGCTGCTCGCCCGAGGGCTCCGGTTCCACGGCCGCAGCTTAGTCCGGATCGGCCCGCAAAGTCTGGGCGGTGGAACGCTTCAGGGAGGAAACGATAGAATACATGCGCTTCCGACAGCCGCGCGCTCCTGCCTCCAGGAGACCAGCGAGGCCCGGCCCCCACCGGAATGACCAGGCGGAACGAGATCAGGCGGAACGAGAACCAGGATGAGCTTCGCGCGCCTCCCCAGACTCCTGCCGCGGCTGCACCGGCACTCCTACGGCCTGACGGCTCTCCTCCTGGCGGCTCCCGTGCTCCAGCCAGTGCAGCCGTCGCAACTCGCCGGGCATACGATCCTGGAAGGGGAGACCCAAACCTATGAGCTCCGCCTGTCCGCCGGCGACTTCGTGCGCGTCACGGTCGAGCAGGAAGCCGTGGACCTTGAGCTCAGCCTGCTGGCGCCGGACGGACGGCAGGTCTCCCTGGTCGACGGCCCGGGCCCGGAAAACGACTTCGGGACGGAAGACCTGGCGGCGGTCGCCGAGGCCGGCGGGCTCTACCAGATCAAGGTGCGGGCAGGGATCAAAAATGCGCCCGTGGGCCGCTACCGGATCTGCCTGGAGACTCCGCATCCCGCCGGTGCGGACGACCTGCGCCGCGTCGCGGCGGTGCGCGCCAACCAGGAGGCGACGAACGGCATGGCGGCGGCGGAGCCGATGCCGCCCGCCCGCCAGGCGGAGCTGCGGGAAACCGCCCGCGGCATCTGGCACGCCCTGGGGGAGAAGGGCCGCGAAGCCGACACCCTCCTCCAGCTTGGCCTGCTGCGCTCCAACCTCGGGGCAACCGCCGAGGCGTCGCGCCTCCTGCACCACGCGGCCGATCTCTACGGGACGCTCGGCGACCGGGCGGGACAGGCCAGGGCGCTCAACGAAGCCGGCCGCCTCTGCGAGCGGTCGGGCCGCGCCGACGAGGCGCTCGGCGAATACCGCCAGGCGGCGAGCCTGGCCCAGGCCGCCGGAGCCCGCTGGTCGCAGATCGACGCGTTGAACAATCTGGGCACTCTGTTGAATCACCAGGGCCGGCCCCGGGAGGCGATCGCCTTGCTGGAGGACGCCTGGAAGCTGGGGGACGAGCTGCACTGCGACGACTGCCAGGCGAGCGTGCTGGTCAACCTCGGCTCCGCCCATCACAGCCTCTTCGAGCCGCAGATCGCCATCGATCTGTACAAGCAGGCGCTCGGCCTGCCGTCGATCCGGCCCGAGGACGAGGCCGGCGCCTACAACAACCTGGGTACCGCGTACGACTCCCTGGGAGACCGGGAGGACGCCCTGGCCAGCTTGCAGAAGGCGGACGCGATCAACCGCAACCCGAGCACCCTCTGCAATCTGGGGATTACCCTGGAGAGCCTGGGACGTCTCGACGAAGCGCTGGCCTCGTACAGAGACGCCCTCGCCCTTTCGCGCCGGGCACCCCAGGACGTCCAGGTCCTGGCCAAGACGCTGCACAGTCTCGGCTATCTCTATCTCCGGATGGCGCGGAAGGACGAAGCGCTCGCCGCGTGGGACGAGGTCGGCACATTGACGGCGGACCGCGCGGAGCTCGCCCCTCTCCGGCTGTACACCCAGGCCGCCGCAGAGCGCGAACGCGGCGACCGGGCCGCCGCGGCCCGCGACCTGGAGCTCTCCCTGAGCCTGTCGCGGGAGCTGAACGACTCCCGCTGGGCGACGATGTCCGCCATCGACCTCGCCCGCGTCGAACGAGAGAGCCGCCACCTGGACGCGGCGCTCGGCCACCTCCGCTTCGCCGTCGCCACCATCGAATCGCAGCGCAACCGGGTGCTCAACCCGGACCAGCGCGCCCTCTTCCTCGGCAGCCGCCAACGGTATTACGAGCAGTACGTGGACACCCTGATGGAGCTCGACGCCCGCGAGCCGGGCAAAGGGTGGAACGCCCAGGCGCTCGAGGTGAGCGAAGGCGCGCGGGCGCGGAGCCTCCTCGATCTCCTCGGCGAGGTCCGCTCCGACCTGCGCCAGGGGGTCGACCCGGCGCTGCTGCGCCAGGAGGCGGATCTGCGCGCCGCCATCAATGCGCAGGACGGGCAGAGGCTCGATCTGATCCATCAGGGCGCCGGCGCGGCGGACGTCGAGCAGGCGTCGGCCCTCCTCGAAAAGTCCCTGGCGCGCTTCACCGAGGTGGAGGCCGAGCTGCGCCGGACCAGCCCTTCCTATGCCGCTCTCACCCAGCCGCAGCCGCTGAGCACGGCCGCGATCCAGAGCCGGGTGCTGGCCGACGGCGTCGTCCTGCTCGAATATTCACTCGGCGAGGAGAGGAGCTTCCTCTGGGTCGCCACACCGACCCTCGTGCGCAGCTTCACCCTGCCGGGCCGGGAAGAGATCGAAAAGCAGGCCGTCGCGTTCTACGACACGGTCAGCCGGAAAGACGCGAAAGCCGCGGAGGTCGACGCGACCGGCCTCGCGCTCAGCCGGATGATCCTCGGCCCCGCCGAGAAGCTCCTCGGGGACGACACACTGCTGGTGGTCGGCGACGGCGTGCTGCAGTACATTCCGTTTTCGGCCTTGCCGGTGCCCTCCGCACCGCAGGAACGGCTCCTCGTCCGCCACCGGCTGGTGAGCCTCCCGTCGGCGTCGACGCTGGCCATCCTCCGGCAGGATCTCGAGGGCCGGCTGGCGCCCGCGAAGACCCTGGCGGTGCTAGCCGATCCGATCTTTCGCAACGATCCACGCGCATCGCGCAAGCCTCGGGGCCATCGGAGCCATCGGAGTCAGGGGGGCCGGCGTGGCCTGCCGGGGCGCGGCGGCGTGGGGCGGGACGAGGGAGCCCGGGCCGATCTCCTGACCCTGGAGCGCCTGCCGTTCTCCAAGGAGGAGGCGGATGCCATCAGCCGGCTGGTCGCCGACAAGGAGCAGAAGCTCATCGCTCTCCGCTACGACGCCTCGCTGGAAACCGCCACCAGTGGCCGGCTGGCCGACTATCGTTACGTACATTTCGCCACCCACGGTATCCTCGACACCGAGCATCCGGGGCTGTCGAAGCTCGTCCTGTCGCAAGTCGCCCCCGATGGCCGGCCCAGGGACGGCTCCCTGCGCCTGCAGGACATCTACAATCTGCGGCTCAAGGCCGATCTGGTGGTGCTCTCCGCCTGCCGGACGGCGCTGGGCAAGGAGATCCGCGGCGAGGGACTGATCGGACTGACGCGCGGCTTCATGTACGCCGGCTCGGCCCGCGTCCTCGCCAGCCTGTGGAGCGTCGAAGACCGCGCCACCGCGAAGCTCATGGGAAAGATCTACAACCACCTGCTGATCGCCAAGCAACCCGCCGCGGAGTCGCTGCGCCAGGCGCAGCTCGAGATGGACCGGCAGGGCGTGCTGCCCTACTACTGGGCCGGATTCTCGCTGCAAGGGGAGTGGCGGTGATGCAGGAAGGCGAGACCGGAGCCCTGCCGAGCGAACGCGGCGAGCCTCGCGGACAGGGGCTGACCCGCGAGGCGCTGGAGGCGCTCCTCGCCGCCCTCGGCCCGAACCGCGAGACGGCGGGCGTCCAGTACGAGGAGATCCGCCGCAAGCTGGTGCGCCTCTTCGAGTGGCGCGGCTGCACGTCCCCCGACGACCTCGCCGACGAAACGATCAACCGGGTCGCCCGGCGCATGGCGGAAGGGGTCGAGCTGCGCTCGGCCGATCCGTACGGATACTTCTGCGGCGTCGCCCACCTGGTCTACAAGGAGGTCATGCGGCGCCAGGCGCGCGAGATCGCCGCCCTGGAATCCGGCGACTGGCCCCCTCCTTCGTCCGGCGAGCCGCCGGCCGACCATCGGCTCGCGATCCTCACCCAATGTCTCCAGACCCTCGACACCGACCAGCGCCGCCTGGTGCTCGAGTACCACCGGGACGAGAACCACATCTGCACCCGCAAGGACCTGTCGCGCGAGCTCGGCGTGCCGATGAACGCCCTGCGGATCCGTGTCCACCGCCTCCGCCGCAAGCTCGAGGATTGCATCGCGGAGAAGCTGCGGGGCTGACCGATGAAATGAATCCCTCGATTCGGTCACCTCTTATGGAAGCGGAAACTGGTGGAGGAGGATTTTTACTATGACCTTTGATATGTCGGGAGATCCCGCGCTTTTGCGGTCTTACCTGTTGGGACAGCTCGGCGAAGCCGAAGCTGACGCTCTCGAGATCCGTCTGCTGCACGACAATGCGCTCTTCGAGCTCGCCGAGGCCGTGGAGGGTGACCTCCTGGCCGCCTTTTCCCGGAACGAGCTGGCGCCGAACGACCGGAAGCAGGTGATCCGCCGGCTGGGCGCCTCGCCGCGCGGCCGCGCCCGGCTTGCGCTGGCCGAGGGATTGACCTCCCTGGCCGGCCGTTCCGGCTCAGGGACCCAGGCGCCGCTTCGGCCGCCGCTCGCCTTCCGCCCGCAGATGTCGACGGTCGAACGGCCGGCCTACCGCCTCGCCGCGATCGCCGCCGGCGTTCTGGTCACCACCGGCGGTGTCTGGCTGGCGATGCAGACCGCCCACCCCGGCGGCACGGCCATCGCGACCCGCAACGAGGTCACCACCGCGGCGAAGAACGCCGTCACGCCACCACCTCGACCGGTCACGCCGGACAGCGCCACCCCACCGCGCGCCGCCGCCACGCCGCGGGCCGAACCGCCCTCTCACCGCCCTCCCCTCGCCGCCTTCGTCTTCCAGCTCGCGATCTCGAACACCCGCTCGGCCGAGCAGGCCCGTGCGGTGATGAAGATCCCCGCAGGAACGAAGCGTGTCGAAATCGAGCTCCCTCTGGACGAAGGCTTGGGCGATTCGTTCAAGACCTACAGTGCCGCCGTGGAGGATGCCACGTCCGAGACCAAGGTCTGGAGTCAGGAAGGCCTCACGCCCCGGAACGGCAAGCAGGGTCAGGTGATCGTCCTCTCCCTGCCTGCCGCCAAGCTGCCGAAGGGGTATTACAACGTGAGCCTGCTCGGCCTCCGCGGGGATGGCTCGCGCGAGTCCGTCGGCCTTCCGTCTTTCGAGGTTCAACTTATATCCGCCCATCGATGAAATGATTGTCTCCTTATCGCCACTCCAATATGAGGGATGACAAACCAACCCGCGATGCTCAGAGAGAGCTAACGAGAAGGAGGTAACGCAATGCAAGTCTCCAATTCGACGGGGCGGAACACTGACTACAGGGTCAATGCGTCAGGCGGTGCAGGCGGTAGCAACGTCTGTTTTACGGCGGGGGATTCCAGCACGGCCACAATGGTCGGCGGACTGCTGAACCCGGGCGCCACCGAGCTCTGCCTCAGCTCCTGGCCCTGCACGGTAGAGTTCATCGTCGACGGAAAGGTGATCTCCCAGACGTTCACGGAAGATCCAGGGCTGGTGGCCCTCGTCGAGACGAACGGGCAGTACGCTATCGTGATCACACCCAACACGGACGACGGCTCGGCCTCTGCCTGATCCGCTCTTCCAACGAGGCGGGCCGCCCGGCCCGCCTCGGTTTCAGCTCTCTCAGCTTCCTGTGAAATGTTTTCCGGCTGTCCGTCACTTCCTTCGTGAGGGAGGTCATCATGGCCGAGCCGATCCGGAAAATCGCTTCCCCGCTTCACCGCCGCCCCCAGGGCGCGCGGCCCCATCCACGCCCCCGCCCACTCTCCTGGGTGCCGGACGAAACGGGGCCTGAGCCCATCCTGCGGAGAGCGCCGACCGCTGCCCCGCGGCCGGCGCCACAGCCCGCCCCGGCGCTGCCGGAAGAATCCGCTCTCCCCCCGACCGAGGCCGAAGCCGTCCGGTACCGGTCGCGGACCGTTCAGCCGGTCTCCAGGAAAAAGCTCCGGGCGGCCCTCCAGGCCGCCCTCGGCCTCCACCTCGCGGCAGTCGCCCTTCTCATCCTGTTCCCTTCGGCCACCCAGCCGGCGGGGCTGTCCGAAACCCTCCTCGCCACGGCGGTTCTCCTCGCCGGTGGCACGGTGCTGGCCTTCGCGGCCGTGGGCCGGCGGGTTTAGCCGCCGCCACCGCCTCCGGCGTGGATGCCGCCCTCGGTCATCCCCCAGGGGTCGAGCGCCTCGTTGAGCTCATCCTCCGGCAACACCTTGCGCTCGCGGCAGAGCTCGCGCACGGTCTTGCCGGTCTTCACCGAATCCTTGGCGATCTCAGCCGCCGCGTCATAGCCGATCTTCGGCACCAGCGAGGTCACCATGGCGAGCGACTTCTCCACCAGCTCCTCGCAGCGTTCGACATTGGCCTGGATGCCGTCCACGCAGCGCTCGGCGAGCAGGCCCGCCACGTTGCCGAGGATCTCGATCGACTGCAAGAGGTTGTAGGCGATCAGCGGCATCATGACGTTGAGCTCGAACACCCCCGACATGCCGGCCAGGGTGATCGTGGTGTCGTTCCCCACCACCTGCGCCGCCACCATCAGGACCGACTCCGGAATCACCGGATTGACCTTGCCCGGCATGATCGAGCTGCCCGGTTGCAGGCTCGGAATCGAGATCTCGCCGATCCCGCAGCGCGGCCCGGAAGCCAGCCAGCGGATGTCGTTGGCGATCTTGGTCAACGAGACGGCGATCGTCTTGAGCGCCCCCGAGGTCTCGACCGCGGCGTCCTTGCCCGCCATCGCCTCGAAACGGTTCGGCGCCGGCACGAACGGAGCGCCGGTCCGCTCCGCCAGCCGGGCGATGACCTTCGGAGCGAACTCCGGAGGCGCGTTCAGCCCCGTGCCCACCGCCGTGCCGCCGAGCGGCAGCTCGGCGAGCCGCGGCTTGACCGCCGCGAGCCGGGCGAGAGCGTTGTGCGCCTGCTGCGCGAAGCCGCTGAACTCCTGACCGAGGCGCACCGGCACCGCGTCCTGGAGATGCGTACGGCCGATCTTGACCACCTTGTCCAGCTCCTTGGCCTTGCGGTCCAGCGACTCCGCGAGCTTGCGCAACCCGGGCTCCAGGACCTCCTGGATCGCCACATAGGCCGAGACGTGGATGGCGGTGGGGATGACGTCGTTGCTTGACTGTCCGGCGTTGACGTGGTCGTTGGGGTGGACCTTCTTCGACCCGATCTGGCCGCCGAGGACCTCGATCGCGCGGTTCGCCAGCACCTCGTTGGCGTTCATGTTCGTCGACGTGGCCGATCCCGTCTGGAAGATGTCGAGCGGGAACTGCCCCGCCAGCTTCCCCTCGATGATCTCCGCCGCCGCCTGCCGGATCGCCTTCGCGACCTCCGCCGGCACGATCCCCAACTCCTCGTTGACCCCCGCCGCCTCGCCCTTGATCATCGCGACGGCGGCGATGAAGCGGTCCGGCAGCGGAATCCCCGAGACCGGAAAGTTCTGCCGCGCCCGTTCCGTCTGGGCGCCGTAATACGCCTCGGCCGGCACCGCAATCTCGCCGAGGCTGTCTTTTTCGATTCTGGTGTTCGCCATAGCTCCTCCTCACTGGGACGCGCTTATCGTAGCGGAGTTGGCGGCAGAGCGGCCCTACGTCTGCAACACCCCCGTCCTGAACTCCCCAATCTGCGGGTTCATCGCCGCGCAGGCGAACGACCGGGCCAGGATCTCGCGCGTCTGCGCCGGATCGATGATGGCGTCGACCCAGAGACGGGCGGCGGCGTAGCGGGGGTTCATGGCGGCGGTGTAGCGGTCTTTGATCTCCTGGAGCCGCTGCGCCTTCTCTTCCTCGGAGACTTCGGCTCCCCGGTTCTTGAGCTGGATGGAGAGGAGGGTCTTGCTCGACTGGTCGCCGCCCATGACGGCGATGGCGGCCGAGGGCCAGGCGTAGAGGAAGCGCGCGCCGTAAGCCTTGCCGCACATGGCGTAGTTGCCGGCGCCGTAGGAGTTGCCGACGAAGAGGGTGACCTTGGGGACGGTCGAGTTGGCGACCGCGTTCACCATCTTCGCGCCGTCCTTGATGATGCCGCCGCGCTCGGCGCGGCTGCCCACCATGAAGCCGGTGACGTCCTGGATGAAGAGAAGCGGGACCTTCTTCTGGTTGCACAGCTCGACGAACCGGGCCGCCTTGTCCGCCGAGTCGGAGTAGATGACGCCGCCGATCTGCAGCTCCTTGTCCTTGTCGGCGGTGCCCGTCTTGCGCGCCACGATCGAGCGCTGGTTGGCGACGACGCCAACGGCCCGCCCTTCGATCCAGCCGGTGCCGCAGATCAGCGAACGGCCGTAGGTCGCCTTGTATTCGTCGAGCTCGGAGCCGTCGAGGAGGCGGGCGAGGATCTCGTAGGTGTCGTACGGACGGGAGCGGTCCACCGGCATGATGCCGTAGAGATCCTCCGCGGCGTGGAGCGGCGCCGCCGGCTCGCGGCGGGCGAAGGGAGCCTGCTCGCCCACGGACAGTTGCTGGAATTGGCTGCGGATCTTCGCCAGGCAGGTGGCGTCGTCGGGGTGGCGGTGGTCCACCACGCCCGAGATGTCGCACTGGACGAGCGCGCCGCCCAGCTCTTCGTTCTCGATCCTCTCGCCGATCGCGGCCTGGACGAGATGCGAGCCGGCGAGGAAGATGGAGCCGGTCCCCTCCACGATGTGGGATTCGTCGCTCATGATCGGCAAGTAAGCGCCACCGGCGACGCAGGAGCCCATGATCGCCGCCATCTGGAAGATCCCCTCGGCGGAGAGGCGGGCGTTGTTGTAGAACGCGCGGCCGAAGTGCTCGCGGTCCGGAAAGATCTCGTCCTGCATGGGCAGGAAGACGCCGGCCGAGTCGACCAGGTAGACGATCGGCAGTCGGTTCTCGAGCGCGATCTCCTGCGCCCGCAGCACCTTCTTGCACGTCAGGGGGAACCAGGCACCGGCCTTCACCGTCGCGTCGTTTGAAACAACCACCACGTCGCGGCCATGAATCGCGCCGATGCCGACCACCACGCCGGCTCCCGGAGCACCGCCATACTCCTGATAGAAGCCGTCGGCCACCCACAGTCCAAGCTCCAGGAACGGCGCGCCGGGATCGCACAATGCCTCCACGCGCTCGCGGGCGGTCATCTTGCCCTGCGCCCGCTGCTTGTCCTGCGCCTTCAGGCCACCGCCCAGGCGGATCCTGTCTTCCTGCTCCCGCAGCCGCTCGACCTCCCCTCGCCAGTGCTCGCCCTGGCGCTCGAAGGCTTCGTTGCGGTTGATCTTGCTCTCGAGAATCGACACTCAGTCCCCCCTGTCTTCAGCCCTCAGGCGGGGGGGATTATACGGGAGCCCCGCTGAGCTGAGCGTGAGTCCCGGGGACCTGGAGATAACTAACTTGAGGATGAGCTAGAATGCGCCGGCCGGGGGCGTGTCCCTGGCACCGACACCAGGGAGATGCCATGAAGAACACCTTGCGCCTCGTCGCTCTCGCCGCAGTCTTAAGCCTGACGTCCTGGTTGGCCATGGGAGGCCAGGCTCGTGCGCAGGATGGGATACCCGCCTACCATACGACCTTCTACAGTGACGCCACTCATCAAACGGCGGTAGGAGAGTTGAACCCCGACTGCAGAGTATGGCCCTATGTTTACGTCCAGTATTCTTTGTCGGGAACCTACACGAATTATGCCGTAGATGACTACATTGTCGGCTACTGCGGTCCCGATGGTTGGGAACTGATCAGCTAGTTGTGTGAGTCTGATATTCCGTACCGTTTAGTGCTATCCAGCACGAGGCCGGCAGGGCGGTGTGTAGAGACGCCCCAGTCCCTTTGCGATAACCATTCCGAGTCCACAGCGGCCGGGGCGTCTCAACGGTTCGGTATCGAGGCAGGTCCCTTGTCGCGGAATCGGGCCGGCGGTGACCTTTGACGGTTGAGACGCCCCGACGACGGTGGACCCGGCAGGTCCGTGATCGCGGACTGGGGCGTCTCTACGGCGTCGTGCCGAGCAGGGTGGTTGACGCTTGGCCGAACCACTGCGTTGATAAGAGCACAGATGGAAGACTCACGACACTAGCAGGGCCGGAACACGGGGCGGCTCAGCCGCCCCGTAGCTTGTAGTAGACCTGGCCATCCACGACAAGGAAGCGCATGTTGAATTCTCATGCCGCGGCGAGTACGGCCGCCCCATTCATCTGACTGCGCAACGCCAGCTCCACTGCCCACTTCCTACGGCTCAGCAACGCCTGGTCGACCATGGCCAGGATCTGGCTGTCCTCCCGCCTGGATGGCGAAGAGGTTTTCGACATCGGCCCCTGCCGTGTCCTGGGCAAGAACGTCATAGGCTCGGCGCAAGCGTCCTTCTGCTTCTGCCGACTCTTCCGCCTTCTCGGCGATAGCTTCCTGGACCAGCCGGTTGATGCTGATTCCGCGACGGTCCGCCATGTCTTTGGCCACCCGGTAAATCTGGTCAGGCAGACGGAGGGTGAGTGCATGATCCATGTCGATGGTCCTCCTTGTGCCACCACTTCATGATAGCGCTCGACTCCGTCATGCCCCCGGCGACCAGCGCACTGCGCCCGGAGCATCGAGCCGTTGCCCCGGGACATCGAGCCGTTGCCCCGGAACATCGAGCCGTTGCCCCGGAACATCGAGTCGTTGCCCCGGGACATCGAACCGTTGCCCCGGAGCATCGAGCCGTTGCCCCGGAGCATCGAGCCGTTGCCCCGGGACATCGAGCCGTTGCCCCGGAACGTCGAGCCGTTGCCCCGGAACATCGAGCCGTTGCCCCGGAACATCGAGCCATTGCCCCGGAACATCGAGCCGTTGTCCCGGGACATCGAGCCGTTGCCCCGGGACATCGAGGCGCTGACCCGGAGCGTCGAGCCGTTGACCCGGAACATCGAGCCGTTGCCCGGGGACATCGAGCCGTTGCTCCGGAGCATCGAGGCGTTGACCCGGGACATCGTGGCGTTGCCCCGGAGCATCGAGGCGTTGCCCCGGAGCATTGAGCCGTTGCCCCGGAGCATCGAGGCGTTGCCCCGGAGCATTGAGCCGTTGCCTCGGAGCATCGAGCCATTGCCCCGGGACATCGAGCCGGTGCCCCGGAGCATCGAGCCGTTGCCCTGGGACATCGAGCCGTTGCCCCGGAGCGTCGAGCCGTTGCGCCGGGCAAGCGTCGACATCTCCCTTACGGCTCAGCGTGCGCTGTCGATCATCAAGCCACCGCCCCAGTCGCTCCAGGGGCCGCTCTCATCAGACCGACCCGCGCAGCTCTGCGGATCGCCCAGGGTGCGGACGGCTTCGATGTAGGCGAGCGGCGAGTCGTTGCGTTCCACCATGGAACGCAGGACCGCGACGGCTTCCTGCGCCCGGCCGGCGGAGGCGTAGAGGACGGCGAGGTGAGTGTAGGCGTTGGTGTTCGCCGCATTCCAACGAGCCCCGCTGCCTGAGTGGCGCCGGTGACCGGTACGCCGCGGGCTCTCGAAGACGGTGTCTCTCCTCTGCGACGGCACACTTCTCCCTCCGACGCCGCAACCTCTGGAGCGCGCTCGGCTGGGATGGCGCGAAGGCAAGCAGGGCGCCAAGCCACGGCCCACGCTACGCGTTGCTCAAGCTACCTCATCGACCCATTTCACACAAACCCGCTGGCCCGTACTAGGGTCGATCCCGAACTTCACGCATACCTGCCTCCCGAATGAGGCCCGTGCTCGCATGACATGTGTCGCTGCATCGCTAGGCCCATCACCGACCAACCCTTCCTCCTCTCCGCCGAGTGCGGTCTCGCCACCCTTGGCGTCACGCTCAGCCAGAACGAAGCGATCCGCAACCTCAGGATGTCTTCTCATAACATCCGCCACTTCGCGGAAGAACTCGATCATCTTCTCCTTTTCGGGTCCGGAATCGCGCATTTCTTTTCTCCTGTTGGCCTGAGTTGTGCCTCTAGTTACAGCGCGGGTATGTATTCTCCTGTGACGACGATAGGGCTCTTACCGTCTGGTAGCAGGGTGCGCTCGGCCGCTTCAAGCTTGAGCGCAGAGCCTTTTTCGCCGGTTACAATGACAGGAAGAAAACGCATGAGGACGTTTCCACAGGTGTTCTCCACAGTCGGAGCACATGCCTCTTCGGTCGCGGCCGGTGCGTTGCCGGCCTGCGGCTCAAACGAAAGAGCCGCCTCTTTGCCTGTTCCGCTCGCAAGAAGTTTTCCGCTATCCGCAGCCACAGCGAAGAACACGGCGTCCTCTCTGTTGGTCAAAACTTTGATCTCGCATTTTTTTCCAGCCGCAGTGACCTTGTCGATCCACGGCTCGGGGGCCGTCCACAAGGGCTGGTCCGGAAAGATCTGAAGAATGACCTGCTCATAGACGTCATCATTTTCGCTCTCAGGAACTCGGTTGAAGACGCCAACGTGGCCTCGATCGTAGACGTGGCGGACAACTCCGATCAGGAAGATATCGGCGACGACGTTCTCCTGGACCGGGTTCGAAATAAGGTTGTCTCCTTCTCTATGTAACGTCGAAGGAACTTCCAGCATAAGGTCGAAGTTGTAGGTACCGGCGATACGGACCTCTCGTATGGCGCGAAAATCAGCAAAGAACGTTCGCCCCTTCTCCAGTACCCCCGTGCTTCTTCGTTCAATGGCGTCAACAAGCTTGGTTGCGAAACCTTCGGTGAAAGTCGCACCTGTTGAAGCTCCGAGCGAAGATTCTTTGCCTGTCGAGGTCGTCAGCGGTGCCTGGCCAACCGCTTGCGAACCGGTAACCTTATTTCCGGTGCTCGCGCTGGCTGTCAATTGCAAGCTCTGATTGAAATCGCCTCGACTGAAGCCCACCAGGTCGGCATCCTTTGGCGTTATATCTAGGAACCGAAGAGGCCGCTCGCTGGTCGTGTCCCCCTCTTTGAGTCGCACGACGAGAACGAGATAGCTGAGGTGGTCGGGAGCACTTACGGGAAGGAAGCTAGAGGAGAAATCAACCGAGAGTCGAGGATAGTAGTAATAAACCTGACCGATCGCGGAGCATCCCTCCAGGAGTTTCTGGCGGTCGATCCTCTCTTGTACTGTCGACTTAGAGTCCCCGGTGAACAGGGTGGCCAGGTTGGCGGCCAGCGAAGACCTGAGATCGCTCCGGACAAAGGCCGGCGTCACAGTTCTGTCGTGGGAGTTGAACGAAAGCTCCACCGGCCGAAAATCGGCGCGACCGTACTTCAGGCGGAGGAACTCGCTAAACTCGGCGTACGCTGGTTGACTTGGCGAACCTCCGGATGACAAAGGCTTCCCCTTAGGGTCGATCTGAAGAATGAGGGATTCGTCAGGGCTTTCAGATGAGGCGATCAGATGTGGGTAGCGAGACGCCAAATAGCTGCATAAGGGAGCCCGCAGTGCTTCTCGCTTTTCAGCAGAAGAAGGACCAGAGCCAGGCTGCAGGTCGCACCGTGCCCTTACAATTGTGCGATGCCCGGTACCGATGACGGTACAGCCCGTCAAGGTCACCAGGAGCAAAGACTGAAGGAGCGTCTTGGGGGCAGACATAGGATCTCCTCGGGTCAAGAGCCGATTTGCGGCCCTACCCAAAGAGACGGACACCGACAGGATTTTCGCCCCCCTACCTACTGATCTCCCGCAGCTCCTTGCTCTCGGGATGCCGGGCGCGGGCGTACTGCAAGAGACCCGCGGCGCTCTGCGGATCGCCCAGGGTTCGCAACGCGCGGACCGCTTCGATGTAGGCGAGCGGCGAGTCGTTGCGCTCCACCATGGAACGGAGGACCGCGACGGCTTCCTGCGCCCGGCCGGTGGAGGCGTAGAGGACGGCGAGGCGGGTGTAGGCGTTGGTGTTGGCTGGGAAGTTTTCGATCTCTTTGCGGAAGGCGCTCTCGGCCTCGGCGTCGCGGCCGGCTCGGGCGAGGAGGTCGCCGTGCAGGAACCAGAGGCCGGAGTACTTCGGCGCGCCTTCCATCTTGGTGACTTCGTTCACCGCCTGCTGGGTGGTCTCCAGGGCTTTGTCGAGCTGCCCTTCTTCCTTGAGCGTCTGCGCCAGGGTGAGGAACGGGCCGATGCGCGAGCCGGTGGCGGCGATGGCGGCGCGCGCTTCTTTTTCGGCGGTCGGATAGTCCTTGCGCGCCAGGGCGATCTGGCCGAGAAGGTTGTGCGCCGGCGAGGGATCGGTGGAGAGGACGAGGTTGGCGTGGTCGCGCGCTTCGTCCAGCCGGTTCATCTCCAGGAGGAGCCAGCCGGTGGCGATGGCGACGTGACCGATCCCCTGGGTCTCTTCCATGGCCTTCTTGTAGGCGGCCAGGGCTTCGTCCTTCCGGCCGAGCGCCTGGAGCGAGCGGCCGAGGTTTTCCCAGGTGTCCGCCATGTGCGGGTTGTCGGCCAGGAGCTGGCGGAAAAGTGGCACGGCTTCGGTGTAGCGCTGGCTCGAATAGGCCACCAGCGCCTTGTTCAGCAGGTCGAGGGTGGCGATCTTGCCCCGCGGATCGGGCAACGGTCCGGAGCCGATTTTGACTCCGGCGGTGAGATAGCCGAGCCCGGCGAGCTTGGAGGCGCTCTCGGCGTCGGCCTGGGACGGCGCGACGAGCGGGGTTTTGCGCTTCACGACCTCGTCGCGCAGGGCGGCGTAGGTGCGGCGCTCCTGGGTGAGGATGCTCTGCTTCTCTCCCGGATCGGCGGCGAGGTCGAACAGCTCGGGCTGCGGGCCGTCGATGTAGTGCGAGTGGTCCTGGATCGCCGACGCCAGCTCGCTCCAGCCGAAGTGCAGGCGCGGATACCAGGTCTCGGAGTAGATCGGCCGCGCCGCCTTGCCCGTCTTGCCACCATTCCGCAGGTCGAGAAGCGAGCCGCCTTCGAGACCTTGCGGGAGCGGTTGCCCGGCGAGGGTGAGGAGTGTCGGCGTGACGTCGATGATCTGGGCCGGCGCGGCGACCGTGGTGCCGGCGAGACGGGAGTCCGGCAGCTTGAGGAAGAGCGGCACCTGTAACGCCTCGCGGTAGAGGAGGATGCCGTGGTCCTGCTCGCCGTGGTCGCCCAGCCCTTCGCCGTGGTCGGAGAGCAGGAGGATGACCGCCTTGTCATAGATCCCGCGCTTTTTCAGCTCGGCCAGGAAGTCGCCGACGATCGAGTCGGCGGTGGCGATCTCGCCGTCGTAGGGCGAGGAGCGGTAGCGCGAGGCGAACGGCTCCGGCGGATCGTAGGGGGTGTGCGGCTCGTAGAGGTGAAGGAGGAGGAAGAACGGCTTCGATTCCACCTTCTGCAACCAGTCGAGCGCGGCGTGGCTCGTCTCGCGGCCGGAGCGCTGGCTGTTGCCCAGGGATTCGGTCGGGCGCAGGACAATGCCGTCGTCGAAGAAGTCGAACCCCTTCGCGATGCCGGTCTCGCCGCGCAGCACGTAGGCCGAGACGGCGGCTCCCGTGGCATAGCCGGCGCCGGCCAGGAGACGCGGCAGGAAGGTGTGTTTGGCGGAGTCGAATGGATAGACGATGTTGTCGCGCACGCCGTGACGGCCCGGCAGCTCGCCGGTGAGCATGGAGAGGTGCGAGGGCAGGGTGAGCGGCGTGTGGCTGTAGGCCCGCTCGAAGAGGATGGCGTCCTTGCGCAGGCCGTCGAGCGCCGGGGTCTCGATCCCTTTGTAGCCGTAGGCCGGCAGGTGGTCGGAGCGCAGGGTGTCGATCGAGATGACGATGATCGGCGCGCCGGGGAACGGACCGGCATCTCCGCCGCCGCGGCAGGCGAGGAAGCCGGCAGATCCTGCCAATCCCGCAACCACCAGCAACAGGCCTCCCGCCGCGAGCTTCTTTTTCGTCCTCATCCGCCGATCTCCTGCAAAAGCTGCCGCGCCTTCTCGATCCCGGGCGCGAAACGTTCCGGCGGCGCGCTGGCGATGAAGCGGTGCAGCGCCTGCCGGGCCTGGTCCAGCCGGCCGGTCTTCGCGGAGACCAGGCCGATGTTGAGCAGGGCATCATACTGGGTCTTGTCCAGGGTCAGAGCCTGCTGCCAGGCGCGCAAGGCCGCGTCCGGCCCCTCGACGGCGTAGAGGGCGACACCGAGGGAGCTCCAAGCCGAGGGGGACCCTTTGAGCGCCACCGCCTGCGCCAGGTGAGCACGCGCTTCCTGCGGCCGGCGCAGGCCCAGATCGATCGTGCCCAGCAGCTCGTGCGCTTCGGCGTTCTGCGCGTCGGCGGCGAGCGCCCGTTCGAGGAGCGCCACGGCCTCGTCCGGCCGCCCCGCGGCCGCCAGGGCGTGCGCCATGACGGTGAGCGTCGCCGGCTCGGCGTTCTTGCTGCTGAGCGGTCCCAGCACTTCGAGAGCCTCCTGGGTGCGGCCCGCCTGCGCGAGAAGCAGAGCGAGGTCGCGGCGGAACGCCTCCTTGGCGCGGCCGGCGCGGCGCAGCATCGCCAGGGCGGTGTCGGCGTCGCCGCGGGCCAGCGCGATGCTCGCCAGCACCTCGGAGGCCGCGGCGGGCTCGGATGCGGCGGCCATCTCGGCGTGCGCCCGCGCCTCGTCGAGCCGGCCCAGCTTGTGGAGCTCGCGGGCGACCGGCAGCGCCAGCTCGGCGGCGCCACCCGACAGCTCGAAGGCCTTCTGGTACGCCGCCAGCGCGCCCGGCGGATCTTCCGGTGGATGATCGAGGCAGTCGCCGAGGAAGGCCCAGGCGTCCACCATGGCCGGCTCTTCGCCGACCACCTGGCGGAGCAGCGCGGCGGCCTCGCCGTAGCGCTCCTGGGCGGCCAGGACCTTGGCGGCTTGCAGATCGCGCAACACGCCGCGTTTGGTCCGGGGATCGGGCAGAGTACCCGTGAGATGGGGGCTCGTGCGGTGAGGGGCTCCGGCGTAGCCGAGGGCGGCCAGCTTGCGCGCCGTCTCGGCGTCCACCGCGCCCGGCGGCGCCAGTGTGCGGTCGTAGCCCTCCATCGCCTGACGGAGGCCTGCCGCCGCCGGCCTTTCCGCGGTCAGAATATCTTTCTGCTCGGCCGGATCGGCGGCGACGTCGAACAGCTCCGGCGCCGGCCCGTGGATGTAGTGCAGGCGGCCTTCGATCAGCGAGGCCAGCTCGCTCCAGCCGTAGTGCAGGCGGGGGAAGAAGGTCTCGGCGTAGATGCGCCGCGCGGGCTCGGCCGACAGGGTGAGGAGATTCTGGCCGTCGAGACCGGCCGGCGGTGTCGTGCCCGCCAGGGCGAGGAGCGTGGGCGCGACGTCCACCAGCGCGGCCGGCGTGGCCACGGTCGTGCCGGCGCGCGCGCCGCCGGGCAGCTTGAGGAGGAGCGGCACCTGCAATGTCTCGCGATAGAGGAAGACGCCGTGCTGCTCTTCGCCGTGGTCGCCCAGCCCTTCCCCGTGATCCGAAAGGAGGACGATGACGGCCTTGTCGTAGAGGTCCCGGCGCTTGAGGTCGGCGATGACGGTGCCCACGACCGCGTCGGCGGCGGCGATCTCGCCGTCGTACGGGGCGGACCGGTAGTGTGAAGCGAACGGCTCGGGGGGATCGTACGGCGTGTGCGGCTCGTAGAGATGCAGGAAGAGGAAGAACGGCTTGCCGCCGCGCCCCTTCACCCAGTCCAGAGCGCGGTGAGCGGTGACGGCGCCCGCGCGCTCCGCCGTCTCGCCCCCCGTCTCGACCCCCGTCTCGACCCCCGTTTCGACATCATCGTCGAAGAGATCGAATCCGCTGGCGAGACCGGTCGAGCGGCGCAGGAGGAACGCCGAGACCGCGGCGCCCGTCTCATAGCCGGCCTGCTTGAGGAGCTGCGGCAGATAGGGGTGGCGGCCGGCGTCGAACGTGTAGCCGGCGTTGTCGCGCACCCCCGTGTGATTCGGCAGCAGACCCGAGAGCAGCGAAGCGTGGGACGGCAGGGTCAGCGGACAGTGGCTGTAGGCCCGCGCGAAAAGGATCGAGTCGCTGCGCAGGGCGTCGATCGCCGGCGTCCGGACCCCTTTGTAGCCATAGGCGGGCAGATGGTCGGAGCGCAGGGTGTCGATCGAGATCAGGACGATCGGCGCGCCGGGAAAGGGGCCGGCGGCGTTGTCGCGGCCGTGGCAACTGGCGAGGGTGGCGGCGAGGAGGAGGGTGAGGGCGATCATGCCGGCCCCGCCCCTCCAACCCAGGGCGTTGCCCTGGGCTAAGACAGCCCGGGCCTTCGGCCCTTGCACCCGCCCTCTCACCTGTTTGGTTTGAGGCCCAAAGGGCCGCCCTGACTCAGCCCAGGGCAACGCCCTGGGTCGAGAGGGCGGCTCATCCCCTCTCACCCGCCAATCTCCGTCAGGAGCTGCCTCGCCTTCTGGATGTCCGGGCCGAAGTGCTGCGGCGGCGCGGTGGCCACGAAGCGGCGCAACGCCTGGCGGGCCTGCTCGCGGCGGCCGGTCTGCGCCGAGACGAGACCGATGTTGAGCAGCGCCTCGTACTGCGTGCCGTCGAGGGCCACCGACTGCTGCCAGGCCTTGAGCGCGGCCTCCGGCCCTTCGAGGCCGTAGAGCGCGACGCCGAGGGTGTTCCAGGCGGAGGGGAGCTTGCGGTTGATCGCCAGCGCCTTTTCGAGGTGGACGCGCGCCTCTTGCGGCTTCTGCATCCGCAGGTCGACCATGCCGAGCAGCTCGTGGGCGCGGGTGTTCTTCGCGTCGGCGGCGAGCACCTTCTCCAGGAGGGCCGCGGCCTCTTCGTGCCGGCCGGCGTCGGAGAGCGCGAGCGCCTGCGCGTTGAGCGTCGCCGGATCGACCGCCGTGCCGCCGAGCGGTGCGAGCACCTGGAGCGCCTCGTCGGTCCGGCCGCACTCGGTCAGCAGGCGGGCCAGATCGCGGCGGAACGCTTCCGTCGCCTTGCCGGAGCGCTTCATCATGGCCAGCGCCGTATCCGCGTCCTTGCGGCTCAGCGCGATGCCGGCCAGCACCTCGGAGGCGCCGGCGGGCTGGCTGGCGAGCGCCATCTCGGCGTGCGCCTTTGCCTCGTCCAGACGGCCCAGCTTGTAGAGCTCGCCGGCCACCGACAGCGCCAGCTCGGGAGCTCCGCCCGACAGCTCGAACGCCTTCTGATACGCCGCCAGCGTCGCCTTCGGATCCGACGGCTCCTGGCGCTCCAGGCAGGTGGCGAGGAACGCCCAGGCGTCCACCATGTCGGGGCTGTCGCGCACCACGTTCTGCAACACCGCCGCGGCTTCGGCATAGTGCTCCGCCGCGGCCAGGTGCTTGGCTTCCTGGAGGTTGTGCAGCACGCCGCGCTTGGTGCGCGGATAGGGCAGCGGGCCGCTGGTCAGGTGTCCCCGGCCGGCGTAGCCCAGGGCGGTCAGCTTGCGTGTCGTCTCGGCGTCCTCCTGCGACGGCGCGGCGAGCGTCCGGTCGTAGCCGTCGAGCGCCTTGCGCAGGCCGGCGTAGGCGCGCCGTTCGGCTTCCAGCACATTGCGTTTCTCGCCCGGATCGGCCGCGAGGTCGAACATCTCCGCCGCCGGGCCGTGGATGTAGTGGAAGCGCCCCTCGATCAGCGAGGCGAGATCGCTCCAGCCGTAGTGGAGGCGGGGGAAGAACGTCTCGGCGTAGATCTGCCGCGGCGGCGCCTCCGGTGATTCCGAGACCGGCAGCGAGAGCAGGCTCTGGCCGTCGAGACCCGCCGGCTTGTCGATCCCGGTCACCGCGAGGAGGGTGGGGACGACGTCCACCAGCCCGGCCGGCGCGGCGACCGTCGAGCCGGCGCGCGCGCCGCCGGGCAGCTTGACGAGCAATGGCACCTGCAACGTCTCGCGGTAGAGGAAGAAGCCGTGCTGCTCCTCGCCGTGCTCGCCCAGCCCTTCGCCGTGGTCGGAGACGAGGACGACGACGGCCCGGTCGTAGATCCCCTGCGCCTTGAGCGCGGCGAGGACGGTGCCGACGATCGAATCCGCGGTGGCGATCTCGCCGTCGTAGGGGACGTTCCGGTAGCGCGAGGCGAACGGCTCCGGCGGCTCGTAGGGCGAGTGCGGCTCGTAGAGATGGAGGAAGAGGAAGAACGGCTTGCCGCCCCGCCCCTTGATCCACTCCAGCGCCTTGCCCGCGGTGACGTCCCCCGCCCGCTGCGCCGTGTCTGCATCGGTGCCCGCGCCGGCCGAGATGTCGTCGTCGTAGAGGTCGAAGCCGCTGGCGAGGCCGGTGCCGTGGCGCAGGATGAACGCCGAGACCGCCGCGCCGGTGTCGTAGCCCGCCTTCTTGAGGATCTGCGGCAGATAGGGGTGGTGCGCGGCGTCGAACGTGTAGCCGGAGTTGTCGCGCACGCCGGTGTGGGTGGGCAGCAGGCCGCTGAGCAGCGAGGCGTGCGACGGCAGGGTCAGCGGATAGTGGCTGTACGCCTTCTCGAACAGGATGGCATCCTTGCGCAGCGCATCGATGGCCGGCGTCGCCACGCCCTGGTAGCCGTAGACGGGCAGATGGTCCGAGCGCAGCGTGTCGATCGAGATGAGGATGATCGGCGCGTTCGGCCAGGTCTCCCCCGAGCCGGAGCCGCGGTGGCAGCCGGCGACGGCGAGGAGGGCACCCAGGGAGGCGGTCAGCAGAAGAGGCAGGAGGACGCGGCGCATCGTTTTGGATTCCAAGCGTCAAGCTCCCAGCCGGGCGAGCAGTTGCCGCGCCTTGCCGATCTCGGTGCTCCACCGTTGCGGCGGCGCCGTCTGCACGAAGCGGAGGAGGGCCTGCCGCGCCTCACGCGGACGCCCGGCCTCGGCGGCCACCAGGCCGAGGTTGTAGAGCGCGTCGTACTGCGTGCCGTCGAGGGTGACCGCGTGCTGCCAGGCGTCGAGCGCGGCGGCCGGGCCTTCCAGCCGGTAGAGGGCGACGCCCAGCGTGTTCCAGGCGATCGGCAGGCCCGGATTGAGCTGCAGGGCGTGGCGCAGGGCGTCCCGCGCCTCCGGCAGGCGGTCGCGGCGCAGCGCCACGATCCCCTGGTTTTCATACCCCTTGGGATCTTCCGGATAAAGCGAGAGCACGCGCTGCAACACCGTGGCGGCCTCCTCCTGCCGGCCGGCATCGGAGAGGGCGATCGCGTAGGCGTTCAGCGTGGCGGAGTCGGTGCCGCCGGCCAGCGGCGCCAGCACCTCCACCGCTTCCTGCGGCTGGCCCGCCTCGGCGAGGGCGAGGCCGAGCTGGCGGCGCAGCGACTCGCGGTTGCCGACCCGGCGCAGCCCCTCGCGCAATGCCGCGATCGCCTCGCCGTGGCGTTCGAGCTGGCGCAGGGAGAGCGCCAGGTGCTCGTAGCCGTCGGCCATCGTCGGCCGCATCTGCACCACCTCCTGGGCGAGCGCCACGGCGCGCTCGTACTGGTGGCGCGAGTAGGCGTCGATCAGCACGTGGATCTTCTCGTCGACGGCGACCAGGTTCTTGGGATCGTCCTCGGCCGTGTAGCGATCCTTGAACGGCGCCTTGCCGGAGGAGTAGCCGAGCGAGCGCAGCCGCACCTCCTCCTCGGCCGAGACCTGCCCCTTGGCCGGCGGCCACACCGATTCGGCCGGCAGGGCCTGGCGCAGATCGGCGGCGGTACGCCGCTCGTCGCCGAAGACGTTGTGCTCCTCGCGCGGATCCTTTACCAGATCGTAGAGCTCGGGGAGCGGCAGGTCGACCATCTTGTGATGGTCGCGCAGAACACCGCGCAGCGGCGCCCAGCCGCGGTTGAGCGCGGTGGTGAGCGCCTCGAAATAGGAAACTCCGGGCACGGCGGGCGCGAGGAGCGATTTCCCCGGCAGGCCCGCGGGCACGTCGAGGCCGAGGGCGCGCAGCACGGTGGGGACGATGTCGACGTGGCGCGCCGCGCGGTTGTCGCGGCCGGGCGTGACCCCCTTGCCCCACAGCACCAGCGGCACCTTGAGCGTCGGCTCGTAGGCGAACAGGCCGTGCGTCTGCTCGCCGTGCTCGCCCAGCGCCTCGCCGTGGTCGGCGGTCATCACCACCAGCGCCGGCCGCTCCCGGCCGTCGAGGTGCGGCGCGAGGAGCGGCGCCAGGAACGAGTCGACCGCCGCCACCTCGCCCAGGTAGAGCGCGTCGTGGTAGCGGGTGGCGAACGGCTCGGGCGGATCGTAGGCGGCGTGCGGATCGTAGAGGTGGACCCAGAGGAAGCGCGGCTTCTGAGGCTGCCCCTGCGGAGCGTCCGGGCGGTTCCACCAGGCGAGGGCGGCGGCGACCACCGCGTCCCCCCGGCGCTCTGCGATCACGAACTCGTCCGGATTCGTGCCCTGCGGGTAGTGGTCGTCGTAGACGTCGAAGCCGCGGTTCAAACCATAGCGGGAGTCGAGCGGATAGGCGCCGACGAACGCCGCGGTTGCGTAGCCGGCGTCGTGCAGCCGGGTGGCCAGGGTCGGCACCCTGGCCGCCAGCACGAACCCACTGTTGTCGCGCACTCCGTGCTGGAACGGATAGAGGCCGGTGAGGATGTTGGTGTGCGAGGGGAGGGTGACCACGTTGTGGGCGTGCGTGTCCGGATAGACCCGCCCCGCCGCTGCCATCCGGTCGAGCACCGGCGTCTGCACCTTGCCGTTGCCGGCGAAACCCAGCGCGTCGGCGCGCAGCGTGTCGATGGTGATCAGGATGACGTCGGCCCCCTTGGCGGCGCCATCGGGGGCCGGCAGATCAGCCCCGGCCGCCGTTCCGGAGGCTGGAGCCGAGCCGGGGCTGGGAGAGCACGCCCAGAGCCCGGCAAGGGTCACGCTGAGAGCGGCGCCGAGGATGGCCGGGAGAAGGCCCGAAGGCCGCGAGCGCCGCATCGAGCGTTCAGACCTCAGAGCTGCTTCAGGAACTCACGCGCATCGTTCGCGTAGTGGTTGTTCGGATCGATGTCGAGGAGCTTCTGGAAGTCAGCCTTGGCCTCTTTCGTCTTGTTCATGTTCAGGTAGATGAGGCCCCGGTAGTAGTAGGCCTCGGCCAGCTCCGGGTTTTCCTGCACCACCTGGTCGAACTGCTTGAGCGCCTCGTCGAGCTTGCGGTCGTTGTAGGCCTTGATGCCGATGTTGAGGCGTGCCGTCGGGTCGATCTTGGTGCCCTGCGGCAGCTTGTCCATGTACACCTTGGCCTCGGCCTCCTTGTTCTGGGCGACCAGCAGGCTGATCAGGAGCTGCAGGGTGTCGGGATCGTTGGGCGCCGTGTCGAGCGACTTCTTGAGCACCTCGATCGCCTTGTCCGTCTGCTTGTCCTCGTAGTAGGTCTTGGCGATGGTGCGCTCGATCGACAGCTTGAGCGCCGGGTCGGGGGTCTCCAGGAGGCTCAAGCCCTTCTCGAAGTTGGCGCGCGCCTCGGCGTATTTCTTGGCGCCAAGGTCGACGTTGCCCTGCTCGATGGCCGCCTTGGCCAGCGCGTTCTTGGACGGCTCCTTCGCCTTCTGCATGACCTCCTTGGGCGGCAACTTCAGATTGATGATGAGCGGCTTGGCGACCGCGTACTCGTTGACGGAGATCTGGCCCTCGGAGAGCATGAAGCCGTCCTTCTGGATCAGGATGCCCCAGGCGCCGCTCGCGAGGCCGAGGATCGACCACTTGCCCCGCTTGTCGGTCAGGATGTCCTTCGGTCCGTCTTTGGCGGCGTCGACGCGATCCGTCCCCTTGCGGAGGGTGATCTTCGCCCCTTCAATCGGTTGGTTCTGCTCGTCCCGCACCTCGCCCTGGAGGCGACCCTGGCCGGCCCAGGATTGGGCGGCGGCAGGGAGGGCTACAGCCAAGAGCGCGATCGAGAGAATAGACACCAAGTACTTGTAGCGCATGATGTTCTCCTTGGCGGGGCAGACTCGTGACTCACGAGAGTTCCCCGGTCGCTTGGGAGTCTAGCCTTTCGCGCGGCAAAAAAAAACGCCGGGGAGTCCCCCGGCGTTTTCAGCCCCTCTCGGAGACGGTTTAGCGGAAGCTGAACCGGGCGCCGAGGCGGAAGATCCGCGGGCTGGTGACCTCGCTCACCCAGTTGGACAGCGGGGAGAGCGGGTTGTTGGCGTTCGGGCCGACCTTCAGCCGGTGCTGGCGCTGCTGGACGAAGCCCTCGTTGAAGATGTTGAAGCAGTCCGCGCTGACCGTGAAGCCGAAGTCACTG